>Ga0308396_1000538_pt1 | contig 24533 bp, 18 predicted proteins | sample Hotspr2SamplePe2_FD_202359 | JGI IMG/M metagenome (GOLD analysis project Ga0308396, IMG submission 202359) | Hot spring phototrophic mat microbial communities from Mushroom Spring, Yellowstone National Park, Wyoming, United States - 20050930_Pe2 ... | reverse complement strand
AACACCTAGGCTGAGCAGCCGCCTGCTCACGCCAACCGCAAATGTCGTGCAAACAACCGACACACACGCCCTATCGCATTGGAACAACGAGCGTTCTTCTCAGACAGTGTCCAAGTTGGGTCAGGGTCGATGGCGCGCCCGCGTTCGAGGTCGTGTTCCGGAACGGAAGCGCCGCCAATCCGTTCCACGTGTTCTTCCTGCGCCTCGACCGCTCCGCCGAGATCGCCGTGACGATTACCGACGAGGCGGGCCGAACCGCGCGCACCGCGCAGCGCGTCAGCGTGGTCTGAGCGCGGTCAGCGCAAGAGAAACAGGCGGACGGCGCCTCGCCTCGGAACCCAAAGCACCGCGTTCTGGCGGAACGCGCGGCCCCACCCAGCGGCCGCGCGCGGACGCGAGAGCGGCACGAGCACGCTCGGCTCCGCGCGCCAGGCGCCCCGGTCGTCCCCTCCCTCGCCCGCGAGATGGCGAATCCCCGAGCGGCGGAGCCGGCGCACCAAGCGCGCGTGCGCGCGATGCTCCGCACCCGGACGCCGGGGGCGGCCCTCCGGCGCGCAGGCGGTGAGGAACACGCCGCCCAGGCAAGCGCCAAGCCAGAGCGCGAACACAGGCGGCGCGCGTTCCCCGACCCGAAGCCGAACCGTTGTTGGGCCGAGACAGACCTCGTAGCGCGCCGCGCGATAGGCGGCGATGAGGGCGGGGCGAAGCCGGCTCAGCCCGACACCTCCTGCCGGCACCGTGCGGACGCGTCACAACGCCGCAGGATCGGACACCGACGTTCGATCCGGCCGGTTAAGCATGCGTCAACACCCATCGGCGACCCTCACGGCACCATCGTTCATTCGCGTTGAGGACACAGATATGCATACACGCGCGCTTCTGGCCGCTGGAGCAGCTCTTCTCGCCCTTGCCGCATGCCAAGCGGATCCTCGCAACACGGCCGTCACTGGAGGGCCGCCCGCGGAAAGTTTCGCCATGCGGTGCAGCCCGATGGTGGGAGAGACGCCGTCCAGTGTTCCCTTCGCGACTGTCATTGGCGCGGACGAGGTGGCAAAACTGCAGAGCGATCCGCGCCGGCCGGTCTTCATCGACGTCGCTTCGGGCGATCGACGGACAACGGTTCCAGGCGCGACCTGGCTTCCCGGCGCCGGAATTTGCGACCGCGACTCGCCGACAATGCAGGCGAGGTTCGAGGAGCGCGTCGCTGCGCTCACGGAGAACGACAAGAGCCGGCCGGTCGTTGTGTTCTGTCCGAACCGGAATTGCTGGCTCTCCTACAATGGGGCCATCCGGCTCGCGCAAGCAGGCTACACGGATGTGCGCTGGTTCCGCGATGGGACGGACGGCTGGCGCAGCTCGGGGCGTCCGCTCGTTCGCGTCGAGCCGGGCTGGACGACGGTCCAGGCCTCGCGCTGAGCAAAGAGACAGGACGGCGCCCCCGTTCTCGAAAGGGGAGCGCCGCCTCAGGCCGCAACCGAGACAGCGACGCAGGCGAACGGGGTGCGGATCAGCACATTCCGCCCCGTTCCGAGGCCGCCCAAGGCGAAATCGAAACGTCGCTCCATCGTCACGCCACGGCGTCCCTCGGGATCGGTTCGCTCGCGCGACGGGTCAGGATCAGGTGGGCGGGGAGCGGAACGCGCATCGTCTGTCGCGGGCCGTCATGCATCTTTTCATGCTACCCTCGAGCCCGTCAGCAAGGCGAGAGCGGCGATGCCGCGGCGAATCGTGATCATCCAGGGGCATCCCGACCCGGCCGGCGGACATCTCTGCCACGCCCTCGCCGAGGCCTATGCCGCCGGCGCGCGCGCGGCGAGGTCACACGGTCGAGACGCTGACGCCCGCAACCCTGCACCTCCCGCCACTCACGACGAAAGCCGCGTTCGAGGCTCCTCCGCCGCCCGAGGTCTCGGCCGTTCAGGAGACGCTCGCCGGAGCCCAACACCTCGCGCTCGTCTTCCCGCTCTGGCTTAGCGGCATGCCGGCGGTGCTGAAGGCCTTTCTTGAGCAGGTGTTTCGCCCGCGCTTCATGCTGCTGGACCCGACGACGGGATGGCGAGGAGCACGCCGGCTGAAGGGCGTCTCGGCGCGCGTGGTCGTCACCATGGGCATGCCGGCGATCGCCTACCGCTGGTGGTTCGGCGCGCACGGGGTGCGGGCGCTCACCTCCGGACTCCTCGGCTTCGCCGGCATCGGCCCGGTGCGGACCACCTATCTCGGCATGGCCAAGGCGGCGACGGAGGCGAGGCGGGCGGCCTGGCTCGAGGCGATGCACCGCCTCGGCAGCCGAGCGCGGTGAACCAGCAGGCGCTGGGCCACAGTGCCCCTGCCTTGCCCCGCCGCCGCGCGGCTCAGTGCGCGAGGCTCTGGACGATCTCCTCCGTCATCTTCTTCGCATCGCCGAACAGCATCATCGTGTTCGGGCGGTAGAACAGCTCGTTCTCGACGCCGGCATAGCCCGAGGCCATCGAGCGCTTTACGAACAGCACGGTCTTGGCCTTGTCCACCTCGAGGATGGGCATGCCGTAGATCGGGCTCTTCGGGTCGGTCTTGGCGGCCGGGTTGGTCACGTCGTTGGCGCCGATCACGTAGACGACGTCGGCGGTCGAGAAGTCGTTGTTGATCTCCTCGAGCTCGAACACCTCGTCGTAGGGAACGTTCGCCTCGGCGAGCAGAACGTTCATGTGGCCGGGCATGCGGCCCGCCACGGGGTGGATGGCGTACTTCACCTCCACCCCCTCCTTTTTCAGCGCATCCGCCATCTCGCGCACCGCGTGCTGCGCCTGCGCCACAGCCATGCCGTAGCCGGGAACGATGATCACCTTGGACGCGTTCTTCATGATGAACGCCGCATCCTCGGCAGCACCGGCGCGCACGCTGCGATCCCCGCCCGCACCACCTGCGCCGGCGGCCGAGCTGTCGGTTCCGAAGCCGCCCAAGAGCACATTGATGATCGAGCGGTTCATCCCCTTGCACATGATGTAGGAGAGGATGGCGCCCGAAGCCCCGACCAGGGCGCCGGCGATGATGAGCATCAGGTTGCCGACGGTGAAGCCGATGCCGCACGCCGCCCAGCCCGAATAGGAGTTCAGCATCGAGACGACGACCGGCATGTCGGCGCCGCCGATCGGGATGATGATGAGGAAGCCGATCGCGAAGGCGAGGATGGCGATCAGCCAGAACAGGGTGTGGCTCTCGGTCGCGACGAACAGGATCACGAGAAGCACGATCAGCCCGCCCAGCACCGCATTCAGAAGGTGCTGGTTCGGGAAGGTGATCGGCTTGCCCGACATGATCCCCTGCAGCTTGGCGAAGGCGATCACCGAGCCCGAGAAGGTGATCGCGCCGATCGCGAGACCGAGGCTCATCTCGATCAGCGAGGCGGTCTTGATCGCCCCGGGCGTGCCGATGCCGAAGCTCTGCGGCGAGTACAGCGCGGCGGCGGCGACGAACACCGCCGCCATGCCGACGAGGCTGTGGAACGCGGCGACCAGCTGCGGCAGGGCCGTCATCTGGATGCGGGTCGCGATGTAGGCGCCGATGCCGCCGCCGATCGCGACCGCGACCGCCATCCAGTGGAACCCGCCCATGCCGGGGCGAAGCAGCGTGGCGAAGACGGCGATCGCCATCCCCGCCATGCCGAGCAGGTTGCCCTGGCGCGCCGTCTCCGGGCTAGAGAGCCCCCGCAACGCGAGGATGAAGCAGACAGACGCGATCAGATAGGCAATGGCCGTCATGGACGCGCTCATCGCCTCACGTCCCCTTCTTGCGGAACATCGAGAGCATGCGTTGCGTGACGATGAACCCGCCGAAGATGTTGACGGACGCAAGCAGCACCGCGAGGAACCCGAAGACGCGCGCAAGACCGCTCTCGGCAAGCCCGAGCGCGAGCAGCGCCCCGACGACGATGACCGACGAGATGGCGTTGGTCACACCCATCAGCGGCGAGTGCAGCGCAGGCGTGACATTCCAGACCACGTAGTAGCCGACGAAACAGGCGAGCAGGAAGATCGAGAGCAGGAAGAGGAACGGCTCGACCACCTCGCCGGCACCTTGGGCGGCGACGGCTGCCTCGGTGGCGAGCGCCTGTGCCCGCTCGGCGAGCCGCGCTGCCTCGCGCGCGATGCTGCCAGCGGTCTCGGCGACCTGGCTCGGGTTCATGATCGTGTCCCCCCTCGAGTAAGGATGCGTAGCGGCGGCTTCAGGCCGCGGCGGCGGGCTTCGGCGCGAACTGCGGGTGCACCACCACACCGCCGCGCGTCAGCGCAACACCCTGGATGATCTCGTCCTCGGGCTTCAGGTTCGGGCGCCCGGCGGTCTTGTCCCAGAACGTAGTGAGGAAGGTGAGAAGGTTGCGCGCGTAGAGCGCGGAGGCAGCGACCGCGATCCGCGATGGCCAGTTCCGGTAGCCGAGGATGGTGACGCCGTTGTCCGTCACCACCTTCTCGCCGGGAACGGTGAGCGCGCAGTTGCCGCCCGCATCCGCCGCGATGTCGACGATCACGCTTCCGGGCTTCATCGAGGCGACGTGCTCGGCCGAGAGGATCTTCGGCGCGGCGCGGCCCATGGTGAGAGCGGTGCAGATGATCACGTCCTGCTTCTTGACCGTCTCGGCCATCAGCTCCGACTGGCGCCGCTTGAAGTCCTCGCTCATCTCCTTGGCATAGCCGCCTGTCGTCTGAGCGGTCGCCGTCTCCTCGCTCTCGACGCCGATGAAGGTGGCGCCGAGCGACTTGATCTCCTCCTTCGCGGCGGGGCGCACATCGGTGGCCGACACCTTGGCGCCGAGGCGTCGCGCGGTCGCGATCGCCTGCAGCCCGGCAACACCTGCGCCGAGCACAAACACCGCCGCCGGCGGAACGGTCCCGGCGGCCGTCATCATCATCGGGAAGCCGCGGCCATAGGCGGTGGCCGCCTCGAGCACGGCGCGGTAGCCGGCGAGGTTCGCCTGGCTCGACAGGACGTCCATGCTCTGGGCGCGGGTGATGCGCGGCAGAAGTTCCATCGCGCAGGCATCGATCCCCCGCGCGGCATAGTCGGAAACGCGCCCCTCGTTGCCCCAGACACCGAGAATGCCGACGAGCAGCGCCCCGCGCGGGATCAGCCCGAGCTCGTCCACCTCCCCCTCGCCGGGGCCGAGCGGCGCCTGGACCTTGAACACGATCTCCGCCCCCGCGAGCGCGGCCGCGGCGTCGGGCGCAATCTGCGCTCCGGCTGCGGCGAACTCGGCATCCGGGATCGCGCTTGCCGCGCCCGCCCCCGCCTCGACCGCCACGTCGAGGCCGAGCGCTTTCAGCTTCTTCACCGTCTCCGGCGTGGCCGCGACCCGCGCTTCGCCGGGCCGGCGTTCCTTCAGCACCGCAAGGCGCATCGGCAGATATCCTTCTCGTGACCCGGAACCGGACGTGACCCCGGGGATGGCGGGGCCCGGCCGAGGAGCGCGGGAGCAGCAGCGCGGGGCATATGCGTCAAAGCGCCCGGGTCTGCAAGAGCGACGGGAATGGCAGGGTTGCGCGCAAGCGGGTGTCACCCTCACCGTTCTGTCAACGGAGAGGGTGTAAACGTTCGGCAACTCGTGCATGCTGCACTGCACGCACCGCGGCAAGACGGCATGGAGGAACGGCAGATGGACGGGTACGCGGCAATGACCTCACGCGTCGACGCTGCAGGGCTTCGCATCGCCCCCGAGCTCTTCGCCTTCGTGGCCGAGGAGGCCGCCCCCGGCACCGGCATCACGCCGGAGGCGTTCTGGCGCGGCTTCGCCGCGATCATCGCCGAGCTCGCGCCACGCAACGCCGCCCTGCTCGCCGAGCGTGACCGGCTTCAGGCGGAGATCGACACCTGGCATCGCAGCCGCCGCGGCAGGCCGCATGACCCCGAGGCCTATGAGGCCTTCCTCCGCTCGATCGGCTATCTCCTGCCGGAGCCCCAGTCCGTTCGGGTCGATACCGAAGGCGTCGATGAGGAGATCGCCCGCACGCCCGGACCACAGCTCGTCGTTCCCGTCTCGAACGCCCGCTACGCGCTCAACGCAGCAAACGCGCGCTGGGGCAGCCTCTACGATGCCCTTTACGGCACCGACGCGATGGGCCTCGGCCTGCCGCAGGGGCCGGGCTACGACCCCGCGCGCGGCGCGGCGGTGATCGCGCGCGGCAGACGGGTGCTCGACGAGGTCGCGCCACTCGCCGGCGCCTCGCATGCCGAGGCCACCTTCTACGCGGTGATCGATGGCAGGCTTTCGGTCTCGACGCCGCGCGGGCGGGTCACGCTCGCGGAGCCGGCCGCGTTCGTCGGGTTCGACGGCCCTGCCGAGCATCCGCGGAGCCTGCTCTTCCGCCACAACGGCCTGCATGTCGAGGTTAGGATCGATCGTGCCCACCCGATCGGGCGGTCTGACCCGGCAGGGATCGCCGACATCGTTCTCGAGGCGGCGCTCACCGCCATCCAGGATCTCGAGGACAGCGTCGCAGCGGTCGATGCCGCCGACAAGGTCGCGCTCTATCGAAACTGGCTCGGGTTGATGACCGGGACGCTCGCCGTGACCTTCCCGCGCGGCGACCGGATGGTAGAGCGCCGCCTGAACCCTGACCGGCACTGGACGCGGCCCGACGGCGGAACGCTCACACTTCCCGGCCGGGCTCTGATGCTGGTCCGGAATGTCGGCCATCATATGATGACGGACGCGGTGCTCGACGCCGACGGCCGGGAGACGCCGGAGACGTTCCTCGACGCTGCCGTCACCACGCTCTGCGCCCTGCACGACCTCAAGGGAACGGGTCCGTTCCGGAACAGCCGCACAGGCGCGATCTACATCGTCAAGCCGAAGCTGCACGGGCCGGCTGAGGTGGCTCTCGCCGACACCCTGTTCGCCCGGCTCGAGGATCTGTTCGGCCTTCCCCGGCACACGCTCAAGATGGGCATCATGGACGAGGAGCGCCGCACCTCGCTCAATCTGCGCGCCTGCATCGCGGCCGCCCGGCATCGCGTCTGCTTCATCAACACGGGTTTCCTCGACCGCACGGGCGACGAGATCCACACCTCGATGGAAGCCGGCCCGATGCTGCGCAAGGCGGAGATGAAGACGGCCGCCTGGCTTCGCGCCTACGAGGACAACAATGTCGACGTGGGCCTCGCCATGGGGCTCGCCGGCCGGGCGCAGATCGGCAAGGGCATGTGGGCCATGCCGGACCGGATGGAGGCGATGCTCAAGGAGAAGATCGCCCACCCGAAGGCCGGCGCCTCCACCGCCTGGGTGCCCTCCCCCACCGCGGCGACCCTGCATGCGCTGCACTACCACCAGGTGGACGTCACCGCCCAGCAGAAGGAAATCGCTCTCAGGCCGCCCGCGAAGCGCGAGGAGATGCTCACCCTTCCGCTGGCCGACCGCGCGAACTGGAACCCAGAGGAGGTGCAGGCGGAGCTCGACAACAACTGCCAGGGAATCCTCGGCTACGTCGTCCGCTGGGTGGACCAGGGCATCGGCTGCTCGAAGGTACCGGACATCAATGACGTCGGGCTGATGGAGGACCGCGCGACGCTGCGCATCTCCTCCCAGCACATCGCCAACTGGCTGCACCACGGCGTGGTGAGCGAGGCGCAGGTTCTCGAGACGCTCAAGCGCATGGCGGTGGTGGTCGATCGCCAGAACGCCTCCGACCCGGCCTACCGGCCGATGGCGCCCGGCTTCGACGGTCCTGCCTTCCGGGCAGCCTGCGAGCTCGTGTTCCAGGGCCGCGCCCAGCCGAACGGCTACACCGAATTCGTGCTGCACGCCCGCAGGCGCGAGGCGAAGGCAGCCTGAGCGGGGCCTGCCCCCGCAAGCGGTCCGCCTCGGCAACAACGATCGACAGCCGTCGCCCTCGGCCCGGTGCGGCCGCTGAACGTCGTGACGCGGGGAGGAAGAGGGGCCGGCAAGGGTCGCCCCCGAACCAGGACGGAAGTGCGAGACGACCCGCGAGACCACGGGCAGCGATGGGTGTTCGACCCTGACGCGCCCGGCCCGGTTCCCGACGCCGCGTCAGCCGTGCTGCTTGCCACCCTCGGCGATGGCGCGGATCGCCGCCTCGTCGCGCAGCGTGACACGACCCGGCACGAGCGAGACGAGGCCGCGCGCCTCCCAGGCGTTGAGCGTTCGGTTGGCGCTCTCGCGGCTCGTTCCCGCCATCTCGCCGAGCTGCTTCTGCGTCACCGCCACAGAGGCGAGGCGCTGCACCGAGGCGAGCTGAAGCAGGGCGCGAGCGATTCGCGGGCCCGCCTCCTGGAACATCAGCGCTTCGACCTGGGCCGAGGTCTGCCGAAGCCGCTCGCACAGCACCTCCATCAGGCCAAGCGCGAGGGCACCGTTCTCCTCGATCAGGTGCAACAGGTCGCGGCGCTCGAGCAGCATCACCTCGCCGTCGGTGTCGGCGATCGCATCCGCCGTGCGCGGGTGCCCGTCCAGGAGGGCGATCTCGCCCACCACCTCCCCAGCACGCACGAGGTTCAGCACGCGGTCACGCCCCTCCGAGGAGGGGACCGAGATCCGGATCCTTCCCCTGACGACGAGCAGGAGCCCCGTGCCCGGATCGCCGCGCCGGAACAGCGTCTCGCCCCGGCGCATCGCCCTCAAGCGGGCGGAGCCGGCAAGCCGCGCGAGCGCTTCCTCCGGCAGGCGGCGCAGAAGCGGCGCGCGCCCCAGCAGCGCCACCCGTTCCGCGAGCGTGTCGGCCCTGGGCTCGGTCGTGGCCTGCGACGACGGCGCGCCAGGCATCCCGCGTCGTCTCCTCGTCCTCGGGCGCTGCTGCGGCGGTTGCACCACCGGAGAGCGCCGGACCCCAGTCTCGGCTACTTCCTCCCGAAGACGGAGGGAGGCAAGGCATGACCACGCCCGCGACATCGATGACCACCGCGCCGGAGTTCCGGCTCCCCGCGACGGACGGACGAACCCTCGCCTACGCCGACGTCGCCGGTCCGAAGGGAACCGTGATCGTCTTCATGTGCAACCACTGCCCCTATGTGAAGGCGGTGCTCGACCTGATGATCCGCGATGCGCGCGACCTCGCCGCCCTCGGCATCGGTTTCGCCGGGATCTGCTCGAACGATGCCGAAACCTACCCGGAGGACTCGTTTCCCGAGATGCAGCGCCTCGCCCGCGAGAAGGGGCTTCCCTTCCCCTATCTGCACGACGAGACCCAGGAGGTGGCGCGCGCCTATGGCGCCGTCTGCACGCCCGACTTCTTCGGCTTTGATCAGTCGCGCCGCCTCGTCTATCGGGGCCGGCTCGACGCCTCGCGCACCTCGGTCGTGCCCGGTGCGCGCCGGGAGCTCTACGAGGCGATGAAGGCGGTCGCCGAAGGCAGGCCGCCGCCGGCCGAGCAGCACCCCGCGATCGGCTGCTCGATCAAGTGGAAGCGGGGCTGAGCCGTCAGGCTGCGGCGGGAACCCCGGCTTCGGCGAGCGCCGCCCGCTGGCGCTCCCCCATCGCCACGGGGTCGAACTCCTCGATCAGCTCGTGGAACAGGCGGTGCCAGTTCAGTTCGGCACCGAGACGGAGGAACACGCTGCCGAGCCCGATCGCGGCACGATCCATCAGCACGAACTCGCGCGGAGGCCGCACCCCACCGATCCGCTTCAGCCCCGCATGCACCTCCTCGGCCACGCGCCGGCCGTATTGCGGGTCGTCATTCTCCTGGATCCGACGGGTGCGGTCCTCGAGCAGCGGCTCGTAGAGGAACTCGGCCCAGAGGTTGAGCACCGCCATCTTTTCCCGGTCGAGCCCCCGGAAGCCCCAGGTCTCGTAGGCGTGGTGCGCCTTCTCCTCGTCCTTGTCGCGCACCGCTTCGTAGAGGTCGATCACGCCGCGGATGAAATGCGGCTGGAACACGCGGATGCAGCCATAGTCGAGCAGGTTCACCCCGCCGTCGCCGCGCACCTGGTAGTTGCCCAAGTGCGGGTCACCGTGGATGACGCCGTAGCGGTAGAGCGGCACGTACCACGCCTTGAAGAGATTGAGCGCGATCGCGTTCCGCTCCTCCTGCGGCGGGTTCTCCTCGAGCCGGCGCATCAGCGCCCTGCCCTCGAGCCAGGTCATGGTCAGAAGGCGGGAGGTGCAGTAGCCCGCGATCGGCTCGGGCACATGCACGCCCGGTTCGGAGGCGAGCATCGTGCGGTAGAGGCGCATGTTCGCCGCCTCGCGCGCATAGTCGAGCTCCTCGCGCAGGCGTTCCGACAGCTCCTTGTAGATCTCCTCCTGCTGGATCGCGTTGTCCATCCGGCGGTAGACGGCCATCGCGAGCTTGAGCTGGCGGAGATCGGCCTCCACCACCGAGGCCATGTCGGGATACTGGAGCTTGCAAGCGACGGCGCGGCCGTCGGGCAAGGTGGCGCGGTGCACCTGCCCGAGCGAGGCCGCCGCCGCCGCCTCGCGTGAGAAGGAGGCGAATTTCGCCTGCCAGTCCGGCCCGAGCTCCGCCCGCATACGGCGGTTGACGAAGGGCCAGCCCATCGCCGGCGCGTTCGCCTGAAGCTGGGCGAGCTCGGCCGCGTATTCGGGCGGCAGCGCGTCCGGGATCGTGGAGAGGAACTGCGCCACCTTCATCAGCGGGCCCTTCAGCCCACCCAGCACGGCTTTGAGGTCTTCGGCATGGCCGGCGCGATCGGTCTTCACCCCGAACAGGCGCTCGCCAGCGACGCGCGCCGCGATTCCGCCGACCGCGCCGGAGGTGCGCACCACCCGGCGCAGCTGGCCGAAGATCGAGGCCTGTTCCACCGCCATGGCGCGCGCCCTCAGGCCCCGGCCGCCGGCATCGCCGCCTCGAGCTCGTCGATGAAGCCCGAGATCACGTCGAGGCCCTTGTTCCAGAACGCAGGATCGGAGGCATCAAGGCCGAAGGGAGCGAGCAGCTCGCGGTGCCGCTTGGTGCCGCCCGCGCGCAAGAGATCGAGATACTTCTCCTGGAAACGCGGGTGCCCCTCCCGGAACACGCCGTAGAGCGCGTTTACGAGACAGTCCCCGAAGGCATAGGCGTAGACGTAGAACGGCGTGTGGATGAAGTGGGGGATGTAGGCCCAGTACATTCGATAGTCGTCGTCGAAGGTGAAGGCCGGGCCGAGGCTTTCCGACTGAACGCCGAGCCAGATCGCGGCAAGCGCGTCAGGCGTGAGCTCGCCGCGCCGGCGCTCGGCGTGCACGCGCTGCTCGAAACGGTAGAAGGCAATCTGCCGCACCACCGTGTTCAGCATGTCCTCGACTTTACCGGCGAGAAGGACGCGCCGCCGCTTCGGGTCGGTCTCACCGTCGAGCATGGCGCGGAAGGTGAGCATCTCGCCGAACACCGAGGCCGTCTCGGCGAGCGTAAGCGGCGTTCCCGCCATCAGGTAGCCGTTCGGCGCCGCGAGGATCTGGTGCACGCCGTGGCCGAGCTCGTGGGCGAGCGTCATCACGTCGCGGGCGCGGCCATGGTAGTTGAGAAGCAAATAGGGATGCGCGGACGGAACGGTGGGGTGGGCGAAGGCGCCCGAAGCCTTGCCGGGCTTGACCCGCGCATCGATCCAGGCCGCGGCAAAAAACCGGTCGCCGATGTCAGCGAGCGCGGGGCTGAAGGCGCGATAGGCGGCCCGGACCCGCGTCACCGCCTCGTCCCAGCTGATCAGCCGGTCATCGTCCTCGGGAAGCGGAGCGTTCCGGTCCCAGAACGCAAGCCGCTCAAGGCCGAGCCAGCGCGCCTTGAGCATGTAGTAGCGGTGCGACAGCCGCGGAAAGGCCGATGTCACGGCCGAGACAAGCGCCTCGACGACCTCGTCCTCCACCATGTTGGCGCGGTTGCGATAGCTCTCCGGCCGCTCGTAGCCGCGCCAGGTGTCGATGATCTCTTTGTCCTTCGCGAGCGTGTTGGTGATCAGCGCGAACAGGCGCGCGTTCTCCGCGAGCGTGGCGCCGATGGCGCGCCCCGCCTGCTCGCGCCGCGTCCGGTCGCGGTCGGAGAGGCGGTTGAGCGCCTCGCTCAGAGTCAGTTCCTCGCCCTCGACCGGGATCCGCAAGCCCGCCATCGTCTCGTCGAACAGCCGGCACCAGGCCGACCGGCCGGTGACCTCCTTCTCGTGGAGAAGCCGCTCGAGCTCGTCGGAGAGCTGGTGCGGGCGGAACACGCGCAGGTCGCGCAGCCATGGGCGGAAGCGCGCGAGCGCCGGTGCGGCGAGCTTCGCCTCGAGCGCAGCGTCTTCGATCCGGTTCAGTTCGAGGGTGAAGAAGATCAGGTGCGAGGAGATCGCGGTGACGCGCTCGTTGCAGCCCTGGTAGAAGCGGCCGATCTCGGACGACGTCGCATCCTCGGCGAAGAGGAGCTGGGCGTAAGCCATCACCTTGCCGAGGATCTCCTCGATCCTCTGGTACTCCTCGATCGCGGCGGCGAGTTCCGCCCCCGAGAGCCCGGCAAGGCGCCCCTTGAAGCGGGACGCGAACGCCTTCGCCGCCTCCTCCGCCTGCGCGAGATCGGCCGCCACGGCCGGGCTGTCGGGGGCCGGGTAGAGGTCGGAAAGGTCCCAGGCCGGAAGCGTCTCCGCCCCGGCACCGGCCGGGGCCTCGGGTGCGCGGGGGAAGTCCGGATCGGTTACGGCGAGCATGGCGTGCGGCACGAGTTGTCCCTACCTCTTGTCGGGGCCCCACGGCATATGGCACCGCCGGGGTCCCGGGCAACCGGGGGCTGCGACGAGGAGGGGAGGACACGGCACCGTGACCGAGGCAGCAGGCACGCGCGAGCGACCCGCCCCGGGCGGCTATCCGGCCTGGCCGAACCTTGCGGTGATGCTGTTCGACCGTGCCGCGCAGTGGGGCGAGCGGCCGGCGCTCTGGGCGAAACAGGGCGGGCGCTGGGTGCCGACGAGCTGGATGCGGCTCGCGCGCGAGGCGGCGGGGCTTGCCGCCACGCTGCGCTCACGCGGCGTGGCGCCAGGCGACAGGGTTCTGCTACTCGCCGAGAACCGCCCCGAATGGCCGATCGCCGATCTCGCGATCATGTCGATCCGCGCCATCTCGGTGCCCGCCTACACCACCTACACGCCTGAGGACCTCGCCCATGTCCTTGCCGACAGCGGGGCGCGGGCGGCCATCGTCTCGACGCGGGCGCTTGCGGAGAAGCTCGCCGAGGCCGCAGCGCGGTCTGCCACGGCGGGAGGTGGAGGGCTTGAGCTTGTTGTCGCGATGGAGCCGGCTGGGGCTGTCGGCGCCGCGCGGATCGTACCCTGGGCGGAGGCGGTCTCGCCCGAGCCGCCGGCCGGATTGCGCGAAGAGGTGCACACGATCCCGCCCGACCAGACCGCCTGCCTGATCTACACCTCCGGCACGGGCGGGGCGCCGAAGGGCGTGATGCTGCCGCACCGGGCGATGCTTTCGAACTGCGCCGGCGCGTGGGAACTCCTCAAGCCGCTCGCGCTCGAGGACGAGATCTACCTCTCCTTCCTGCCGCTCTCGCACAGCTACGAGCACACCTGCGGGCAGTTCTTCCTGCTCTCGATCGGCACGCAGATCTACTACGCCACGGGGGCTGACCGTGTGGCGCAGGAGATGCTCGAGGTGCGCCCGACCGTGATGACGGCCGTGCCGCGCCTGTTCGAGGTGATCCGCTCGCGCATCCTCGCAGGGCTCAAGCGCGAGCCGAAGTGGAAGCAGGACCTGTTCGTCGCGGCGCTCGCGCTCGGCGCCCGCCGCATACGCGGCCAGAGCCTCGGCGCGGGCGGCTGGTTCGCCGACCGGGTGCTCGAGGGTCTCGTGCGCCGCAAGGTGCGGGCGCGCTTCGGCGGGCGGCTCAAGGGGATCATGAGCGGCGGCGCGCGGCTCGACCCAGACGTGGGCGGGTTCTTCCTCGCCTTGGGGATCCCGATCATGCAGGGCTACGGGCAGACTGAGGCGGGGCCGGTGATCTCTGCCAACCCTCCGGATCGGATCCGGATCGACACGGTCGGGCTGCCCCTGCCGAATGTCGAACTTCGCATCGCCGAGGATGGCGAGATCCTTGTGCGCGGCGATCTCGTGATGCAGGGCTACTGGAACAATCCGGAGGCGACGGCGGAGGCGATCCGCGACGGCTGGCTGCACACAGGCGATGTCGGCGCGCTCGACGACGATGGCTACCTGCGCATCACCGATCGCAAGCGCGAGATCATCAAGACGACCGGTGGCGAGATGATCAGCCCCGCGCGCGTGGAGGGGATCCTCGCGCGCCAGCCGGCGATCCAGCAGGCGGTGGTGGCAGGCGACGGTCGGGCGCATCTCGTGGCCCTCTTGGTCCCCGCCGAGGGGGCGGACGAGGCGGAGCTTGCGCGGGCGGTCGAGGACGCCAACCGGTCGCTGACGGTTGCGGAGCGGATCCGGCGCTGGCGTGCCGTGCCCGGGTTCACGATCGAGAACGGGTTGTTGACGACGACGCAGAAGGTGCGCCGGCAGAAGGTTCTCGCGGCGTATCGGTCTCTCGTCGAGGAGATGTACGCCTGAGCCGGGCGGCGGCATCGGGATGCGTAAGGCGTTTTGAGCAACGGCCGCATCGGTCGTCGGGTGCGGTTGGCCCGCATTCCCCCATCGGCTAAACTTATGCGGTCGTCTTGGCGCGAAGAGTGTTGTTGCGGTTGGCCCGCATTCCCCCATCGGCTAAACTCCATTCTCCGCCAACCCGTTGATCCAAAACGGAGAAGCGGAGGATGGAGCCGCCCCAAAACACCGCTCAGAACAACGTCAGCTGCTCAGGCTTCGGCCGCTTCCCGGCACGCGACCGGCCCCGAAACACCACCATCTGCTCGAACTGCCGGTCCGTCACCATCAGCACATGCACCTTCCCCGTGCCAGGAAGGTTGCGCGAAATCTCCCTCAGCCACCGCTCGCCCTGCTCCTTGCTCGCACACCAGCGCAAATACACGCTGAACTGGCTCATCTCCCACCCCTGATCCAAAAGCCAAAGCCGGAACTTCGCCGCCGCCCGGCGCTCAGACTTCGTCGTCACCGGAAGATCGAACATCACGAACATCCACATGATCCGATAGCCCGACAGGAAAGTCCGGTTCCGCAATGACATTGCCGCCCTCCGCGGAAAGCATCGGAAACTCGAGCGCCGGAACGCCCGAGAGGTAGCTCTCGGCAAGGCTCGCCGCGCACCGCATCAGCGTGGTCGCAAACGGGCTCGTTCCGAAAGCGGTCGGAACATCCGTAAGCAACAGCGCCGCAAGCCGCCGCTTCGCCACCCTGTCCACCTCGCTCGCACCCTCGGCAACCAGCGCACGCACCTCGAGATCGACCAGCGGCCGGAACGGCTCCATCAGGTCGTCGGCAAGCGGCAGCGGATTGTGCGGGTGGCGGTGAAAGATGCCGAGCGAGGGGTGAAGCCCCGTGGCACAGATCGCACGCGCCACCCCCGCCCGAAGCACCGCATAGCCGTAGTTGAGCAGCGCGTTCGCCCCGGGCAACGACGGGTCGCGACGGAACCCTCTCCCATCATCAGCGGCCAATACCGCCGCGCCCCCTGCGCCTCGGCATTCTCCGGGTCGCCCGAACGCACGCTCCGCGCAAGCCGGGCAAGCGCCGCGCTCGGAAGCCCCGCCGACGCGAGCGCCGCCGCCTGGGCGCGCAGCTTCGCCGCCACCACCTGCGCCCAGAGCCGCTTCGCAAGCGGCCGCGTCGCCGCAAGCTGCGCCTCCATGCGCCGCTGCTGCGCATGATGGCCGGCAAGCGGAAACACGAGCGCGACGGGGGCGAAATTCGCCCCGCACAGCACGACCGGCGTGCCGCGTTCGGCGAGCGCCGCGATCAAAGAGGTGGTGAGGCTCGTGCCGCGCGCCGTCGCGACCAACGCGGCGATGTCATCAAGCGGAACGCGGCCAAGTTCCTCCCCGCCCGCCTCGACCACGAGGAAGCCTCTCTCCTTCAAAAGGTGCCGCCCTTCCTCGGCGATCTCCACCACACGGCCGAGCGGAGAGGCGGGCGGCATGGCTCACCACGCCCTCGGCCCCGGGTCATGCACCCGCCCGTCGGGATCGACGCGCACAAGCCGCGCCCGTTCGCGCCTGAACGCCGCGACCGAGCCGTTGATGTATTTGAACGAGTCGGCCGTGTCGGCATCCCGCGCCTTCAGGTTGCCGCCCTCATGGTGCGGCGCGAGCACAACTTGCCCCTTGCTCATCTTCACCACGCGCAGGATGCGCCGCGCCTCGCCCTCGCCGAATGCCACCATGTCGTTCTTGTGCAGACGCATCAGAAGCGTCGCCGCCGGGTGCGGCTTGCGTTCCGCCACTTTGCGGCCGAGCCGCTTCGCCTCCGCCTCCGCCGCGGCGTCGAGCAGCGGCACGAGCTGCGTCACCACCTTGCCCGGCTTGCCGCCCTTGCCGGGCAGGCGCCAGAACTCGATCCTGTGGTTGGCGTCGAGCTTCACCCGTTTCCACGGCGCCGAGGGGATCGGCCGGGTCTCGAGCCTCTCCCAGGTGCGCACGCGCCGTACCGTCCCGGCACCATGCTCGAGCGCCGCGAGCGCTGCAGCGCGCGACTTCGCATCGGCATTCGCCGCGAGCGCCGCCGCCACCTTCTCAGCAAGCACAGGGTCGCGGATCGCCGCCCGCGCCTCCTCGGGCGTGGCCCTGAGGAACGCCGACAGCGGCTTGCGCACCACCACATTCGGGCCCGTCTCGTCCGCGCCGCGCACCTCGCCATAGGCCGTGTCGTTGTGCAGCTTCCCCCCCGTTCCATGGTCGGGCTTGTGGCTGACGACGACGCGTTCGATCGCAGCTTTCGCCTCGGCGTGGAATCCGGGCCACGGCTCCTCGAGATCGGCGAGCAGGCGCCGGTCCACCTCCTGCGCCCGCCGCGCCGCGGCCGAGACCCGTTGCAGAAGCGAACGGTCGGTCAGCGCCACGGCAAGCGCGTCGATCGCGTGGTGGCGATGGTCCGTGCGGTCCTTCCTCGCCCCCGGCCCGCCGAGCAGCCCGTTCAACCCGAGCGCCCCGCGCACGAGCGCGGTCAGCCGCCCAGGCACCGCCCAGACCCTGTCTGGGTCGCAGATGACACGGAGATAGAGCCGCGCAAGCCGCGCGAGATAGGCGCTGTCGGTCAGGTGCCGGGCGAGGAAGTCCTTTTCTTCGCCCTGCCAGCGCTCGAGCGCTCCCTCCTGGAACCGCCAGCGCTTCGCCGGCGGCAACAGCGCCACCCGCCTGAGGATCTCCGGCCACTCCGGGGTGTGCCCGAACGCCTCGAACGGGGCCCGGCGCGCCTTGCGTCGGTTCGCCTCGCGCGTGACGAGGACGCGATTGGCGTTGCTGTCGTCGAGAGTGATGGCGAAGGGGAGGATGTGGTCCTCCTCGATCTCGGCGCTGAACAGAGCCTCGATGCCGATCAGCGTTCCCGTGATCGGGCAGCAGCGGTCCTTCGGGTCTTGCGCCTGGTCTTCCCAGAGCCGGTAGCGCCTGATCGCCCCTCCCGTCACCTTGAGCCCGAGGCTCTCGATCGCCCGTTTGGCTCGCTCGTTCCGCTCGCGGTTCTCTTTCTGCGCCTTCTCGATCTCCCGACGCTGCACGGCCGAGTGCCCGAGCTCGCGCAACACCTCGACAACGATCTCTTCAGGGCGCCCGAACCGGGCAATGAGCGCGTTCACCACGCGGCGAAGCTCGTTGAGCGCGACATGCACCGTCGGGTTCGGGGCGCGACCGAGCCGCTTCTCCTCCGGGTCTTTTGGGTCATTCGTCCCGGTTCCGAGCCGCTCCTTCAGCACCTCGCCGTAATACGGAAGCTCAGGAAGGAGCTCGCCCGTGCGATCGTCGCTGTGGTGGGCGTAGCCTGCCGCGCGCACCGCCTCGTCGTAGCGCAAGCCCTGCTCGAGGAACGGCAGGAGGCGGCGGATCGCGGTAAGCGACAGGCTCGCGCGCCCGTCCTCGAGCACGATCCCGGCCGTACGCCGCGCCGCCTCCTCAGGCAGGCCGAGGGCGAGAAGCCGCGCGAACGCCTCGTCCTCCGTCTCCACCTCGACCAGCACGGTGGCGATCTGGTCGCGCGTCGCGTCGTCGAGGCTGTCCCACACCTCGGCGAGCGGGGCCGGGCGCTTCTTCGTGCCAATGGCGAGGCGACGTGCGGTGGCCGCGCCCTCGAGCTTCTCCCGATTCAGGCTTTCGAGATTGAACCGCGCCTCGCCGGGGAGGCCGAGCGCCCTGCGCACCTGCTCGAAGCTGATGTCGCAGCCGGCGTTGAGGCGTGCGAGCAGCAGGGCACGCTCCGTATCCGACAAGGGGCGATCGGGGAAGCCGGGGATGGTGATCCGCAGATGCGCGAGCTCCTGCGCGATCCGGAAGCGCTGCACCGTCGGTAGGGCGCGCGGGGCACGGTCCTCTTCCGGCTCGAGCCAGCATTTTCCGACGACAGGGGGCTTCAGCGGCCGCTGGTGGAACAGGATGCGCCTGATCTCGTCGCGCATCGCATCCGTCAGGCGCTCGTTCCAGGCCGCCTGTGCCGCCCAGATCGCGTCGAACTCGGCAAGCACGAGCTCCCGCGTCGGATAGAAATCGTAGTGCGCCTGCGCCCCTTCGCCGCGAAGGCGCGCACGCACGGGCTTGCGCGCGGCGTGGCGTTCGGCGAGCCAGGCTCCGAGCGTTGGCGCGCCGGCGCGCGAGAGTTCGCCCCGAAGCCGGTCCGCCGCGTCCCTGATCTTGCCGCGCTCCTCCTCGTTGCTGCCGTCGGTTCGGCGGTTCGAGGCGAAGCCGCGCCGCTGGTTGAGGTGGAAGATCACGCGGCCGAGCTCGTGCGGCGAAAGCGGCCGCACCAGCGCTGCTTGGCGAAGCGGCCAGGGGTCGCTGCCCGAGACGCTCCCGCTCTCGGGCATCAGGCCATGCCGGACGAGAGCGTTCGCGAGCGCCCGACGCCGCCTCAGATAGCGGTCACGACGCCGACGCGCCGCCCGCGCAGCACGCCGTTCGGCGGCGAGGGAGGCAAGGGTCTGCGGGTCGCGGCTGTCAGGGAAGACCCGCACCCCGGCAGCAAGAACCGCGCAAGGGCGTCGGTCCTCATCGAGAGACAGGCAGCACCAGCCGATCGAGTTCGCGCCGATGTCGAGCCCGAGGCGATAATGTGTCCGTTCCATCGCGTTTAATGCGTCTGTTCCATGGCGTCAGATTGACAGGAGGTCCCACTCCGCTCAATTCAGCAGCAGAAGGTCCTTGTCCGTGTCAGCCGATGGGGGACTGTGGGCCTTCCGTGAACACGTCCCTACGGGGGCAACAGATCGGGCGGCGGGCCACGGCCTGCCGCCCTTTTTCCTGTGCGATCCCGCGCTTGGTCACCGGCCTGTCATCCGCTAGAAGGCGGAGGAACGGCCGCAGCGACCGGCCGGCAACCTCTGGGGAGACTTCGCAGATGAAAAGAGTGCTTCTGGCCGCGACGGCGGCCGTGGGCGTGTTCCTGGCCGCCGCCTCGCCCGAGGCGAGGACGGTGCGCTGGTCCGCCGCCGGCGACCCGAACACGATGGACCCGCATTCACAGAACCTTGGCACCGTCACGATGGTGCTCAGCCAGATCTACGAGCCGCTGATCAAGCGCGACCAGAACCTCGCGCTCGAGCCCGGGCTCGCCACAGCCTGGCGACAGCTCGAGCCGAACCGTTGGCGCTTCGAGCTCCGCCGCGGCGTGACGTTCCATGACGGCTCGGCCTTCGCCGCCGACGACGTGGTGTTCTCGATCACCCGCGCGCTCGCGCCGACCTCGAACTACGGCATCTTCGTCGACACGGTGGAGAAGGCCGAGAAGGTCGACGACTTCACCGTCGACATCATCACCAAGATCCCCGACCCGATCCTGCCCTCGAAGATCGCCTCCGTCTACATCATGGACCGCGAGTGGTCGGAGCGGAACAACGTCACCCAGCCGCAGAACACACGCGCCCGGGAGGAGACGCACACGGTGCGCAACACCAATGGCACGGGCCCGTTCCGGCTGACGGTGCGCGAGCCCGACGTGCGCACGGTGATGGTCCGCAATGACCGCTGGTGGGGCTGGTCCGACCCGAAGAACGTGAGCAACGTCACAGAGATCGTCTATCGCCCGATCGCGTCGGACGCCACACGCATCGCCGCGCTGCTCTCGGGCGAGATCGATTTCGTTCTCGACCCACCGCTGCAGGACCTCGAGCGGCTGAAGCGCGCGCAAGGTGTGACGGTGCTCGAAGGCCCCGAGATCCGCACCATCTTCTTCGCGATGGATGTGCATCGCGACGAGCTGCTCTACTCGAACGTCAAGGGCCGCAATCCGTTCAAGGACCTCCGCGTGCGGCAGGCGCTCTATCACGCGATCGACATTGAGGCGATCCGCACCCGGGTGATGCGCGGCCAGGCGGTCGTGACCGGAACCTTCTTCCCGCCGCAGGTGAACGGCTATTCCAAGGCGGAGGACGTGCGGCTTCCCTTCAACCCCGACCGCGCGCGCCAGCTGCTCGCCGAGGCCGGCTACCCCCAGGGCTTCGAGGTGACGCTCGACTGCCCAAACAACCGCTACATCAACGACGAGCAGATCTGCCAGGCGGTGGCGGCGATGTGGACGCGGATCGGCGTGCGCACCAGCCTCAACGCCATGCCGCTTGCGAACTTCTTCCCGAAGATCCAGCGCGAGGACACCTCGATCTACCTGCTCGGCTGGGGCGTGCCGACGCTCGATGCGCTCTACTCCTTCCAGTCCCTGCTCGCGACGCGCGACGGCGCCCCGGGCAACGGAATCTGGAACTACGGGCGCTACTCCAACCCCCGCATGGACGCGCTGATCAACACGATGAAGAACGAGCTTGATCGGGAGAAGCGGACCGCCGCGATCCACGAGGCGCTGAGGCTCTACCGCGAGGACGTTCCGCACATCCCGCTGCACCACCAGATGATCCCGTGGGCGGTGCGGTCGAACATCTCGATCCCGCACCAGGCGAACAACCAGCCCCAGTTCCGCTTCGTTCGCGTGAACTGACGCAGGTTTGAACCACGCCCCGCGCCGGCGGCGCGCTCCATCGGCGCGGGGCAACGGAACCGCCGATGTTCGCCTTCATCGTCTCACGCCTGTTGCAGGCCCTGCCCGTGATGCTCACGGTGAGCCTGATCAGCTTCGCCATGTTCGCCTATGTCGGCGACCCGGTGGCGATCATGCTCGGGCAGGATTATACGGAGGCGCAGCGCCAGGCACTGATCCGCGACCTCGGCCTCGACCAGCCCTTCTTCGTCCAGTTCTGGGAGTTCCTGAAGAACGCCGCGCAGGGCAATTTCGGCCTATCGTACCGGCTCGCGCGCCCGGTCTCCGACCTCATCCTCGAACGCATGCCGGCGACCCTCGAGCTCTCCTTCAGCGCCGCCTTCCTCGCGCTTGCGATCGGCGTGCCGATGGGCGTCTACACCGGGCTCTACAGGGAGAGCTGGCTCTCCCGCCTCTTCCTCACGATCTCGCTGATCGGCGTGTCGCTGCCCACCTTCCTGATCGGCATCCTGTTGATCCTCATCTTCGCCGTCACGCTCGGCATTCTGCCCTCGTTCGGCCGCGGCGAGACGGTGCTTGTGGGGGGCTGGTGGACGACCGGCTTCCTCACCGCCTCGGGGCTGAAGGCGCTGATCCTGCCTTCGGTCACGCTCGGCCTGTTCCAGATGACGCTGATCATGCGGCTCGTGCGGTCGGAGATGCTCGAGGTGCTGCGCACCGACTACATCAAGTTCGCGCGCGCCCGCGGCCTTACCAATCGCGCTATCCATTTCGGGCACGCGCTGAAGAACACGCTCGTGCCGGTCATCACCATCACCGGTCTGCAGCTCGGCGCGATCATCGCGTTCGCGATCGTGACGGAGACGGTGTTCCAGTGGCCGGGCATGGGGCTTCTGTTCATCCAGGCGGTCGCGAACGCCGACATCCCGATCATGGCCGCCTACCTGATGATGATCGCGCTGCTCTTCGTGCTCATCAATCTCGTGGTCGACCTGCTCTACTATCTCGTCGATCCGCGGCTGCGCGGCTCGCTGATCGGGAGCGCGCGCTGATGGCGGGCGAGGCGCCGGCGACGGAGGCGGCGGTCGTGCAGCCGGCGCCGGCGGCGCCGGGACGCATGGGCCCGGTCGCACGCTTCTTCGACAGCGACCTGTGGTACAGCTTCTCCCGCTCGCCGCTCACCGTCGTCTCCGCGGTGGTGGCGCTCGCGCTGATCGGCGGGGCGGTGTTCGCGCCGGTGCTCGCGCCGCACAACCCGTTCGACCTCGCCACTCTCGACCTAATGGACGCATTCAACCCTCCGGCCTGGATGGAGGGCGGGACTGCGCGCTTCCTGTTCGGCACCGACGACCAGGGGCGGGATGTGCTCTCGACGATCATGTATGGCGCGCGGATCTCGCTGTTCGTGGGCTTCTGCTCCGTCCTGTTCGCGATGACTCTTGGCGTCACGATCGGGCTGGTGGCCGGCTTCGTCGGCGGAACCACCGATGCGGTGCTGATGCGAATCGCCGACATCAAGCTCACCTTCCCCGCGATCCTGGTCGCCCTGCTGGTTGATGGTCTCGTCCGCGCCGCCCTGCCGCGCGAGCTGCATGACCGGATCGCGCTCTGGGTGGTGATCTTCGCGATCGGCATCTCGAACTGGGTTCAGTACGCGCGCACGGTGCGCGGCTCCACCCTCGTCGAGAAGAACAAGGAGTATGTGATGGCCGCGCGGGTGATCGGCCTCTCGCCGGCGAGGATCATGACGCGGCACGTTCTGCCGAACGTGATGGGCCCGGTGCTCGTGATCGCCACCCTCAATCTCGGCTTCGCCATCCTCGCCGAAGCGACGCTGTCCTTTCTCGGCGTCGGCGTGCCGCCGACGCAGCCCTCGCTCGGCACGCTGCTCCGGATAGGCAACGATTTCCTGTTCTCGGGCGAATGGTGGATCACCGTCTTTCCAGGCATCACGCTCGCACTGATGGTGCTGTCGGTGAACCTGCTCGGCGACTGGCTGCGCGATGCGCTGAACCCGAAGCTGCGTTGAGGACAAGGCGATGCCGCTGCTCGAGGTGAACAACTTGCGCGTCGAGTTCCCGACCCGTCGCGGCGTGCTGACGGCGGTCGATGACGTCTCCTTCACGATCGACGAGGGAGAGGTGCTCGGCGTGGTCGGCGAGAGCGGGGCGGGAAAGTCGATCACGGGAGCGGCGATCATCAGGCTGATCGAGCCGCCCGGGCGGATCGCGGGCGGCGAGATCCGGCTCAATGGCCGGCGGATCGACACGCTTCCGCCCGAGGAGATGCGCCGCGTCCGCGGCCGGCAGATAGGTGCGATCTTCCAGGACCCGCTGACCACGCTGAACCCGCTCTACTCGATCGGCCGCCAGCTCGTCGAGACGATGCAGACGCATCTCGGCCTCTCCGACCGGGAGGCGCGCGCCCGCGCGATCCGCTGGCTCGAGGACGTCGGCATCCCCGGAGCGGCGCAGCGGATCGATTCTTACCCGCACCAGTTCTCGGGAGGGATGCGCCAGCGCGTGGTGATCGCGCTCGCGCTCTGCGCCGAGCCGCGGCTCGTGATCGCGGACGAGCCGACGACGGCGCTTGATGTCTCGATCCAGGCGCAGGTGATCGCGCTTCTGAAGCGCCTCTGCCGCGAGCACGGCACGGCGGTGATGCTGATCACCCACGACATGGGGGTGATCGCCGAGACGGCCGACCGGGTTGCCGTGATGTATGCGGGGCGGATCGCCGAGATCGGGCCGGTGCGCGAAGTGGTGAAGAACGCCCGCCACCCCTACACCGAGGGGCTGATGGGGTCGATTCCCTCGCTCACCCACCGGGTCGCGCGGCTTCGGCAGATCGACGGCGCGATGCCGCGGCTGACCGACATCCCGAAAGGCTGCGCCTTCAACCCGCGCTGCGGGCGGGCCTTCGACCGCTGCCGTAGCGAGCGGCCCGAGCTGATGGCGACAGGCGGGCCCTCGCGCGCCGCGTGCTGGCTCTATGCCGAAGGGGGGCATGCGCGCGATGCCGCTTGACGCCGCCCCCGCAACGACCCGCCCGCTCGTCGAGGTGGAGGACCTCGCCCGCGACTTCGACGTCTCGAAGCCCTGGCTGATCCGGCTCTTGCAGGGCGAGCGGCGGCGGATCCTGCGTGCCGTCGCCGGCGTCTCCTTCGCCATCCCGCGGGGAACCACGCTGTCGCTCGTGGGCGAATCAGGCTGCGGCAAGACGACCGTCGCGCGCCTCGTCGTCGGCCTCTATGCGCCGACGCGCGGCACGATCCGGATCGATGGCATCGACCTCGCCTCGCTCACCTCGCGGGCACAGCAGGCGCCAGTGCGGCGGCGGCTCCAGATGATCTTCCAGGACCCCTACGCGAGCCTCAACCCGCGCTGGCGCGTGGGCGACATCATCGCCGAGCCGATCCGCGCCTTCGGTCTGCTCAAGGAACGGTCCGACATCGAGGCGCGGGTGAGCGAGCTCCTGCGCCAGGTCGGCCTCTCCCCGAAGGATGCCGAGAAGTATCCGCACGAGTTCTCGGGCGGCCAGAGGCAGCGAATCTCGATCGCGCGCGCCCTCTCCTCCAACCCGGAGTTCCTCG
>Ga0308396_1000523_pt1 | contig 25030 bp, 24 predicted proteins | sample Hotspr2SamplePe2_FD_202359 | JGI IMG/M metagenome (GOLD analysis project Ga0308396, IMG submission 202359) | Hot spring phototrophic mat microbial communities from Mushroom Spring, Yellowstone National Park, Wyoming, United States - 20050930_Pe2 ... | reverse complement strand
AAAGAAAAATAGTAAAATAATAGTAGAGGAGTTAGAAGTTTATGCATAGATTTCGGGGACATCTTTTTGATCTAACGGATATTACTTCAGGGACATCGAATTTTGATCTAACACCATCTTGATTATTTAAAATAAAATTTTGTATCATTTTTAAAGAATTTGATTTAAAGTAAGTTATTATGAAAAAAGTAATTGTTTTTATTTCTGCGTTAGTTATTTTTTTACTCTCATCAAGTTAATTCTAATAAAGGAGTGTTCAATATGAGTACTATCTGTAATTATCTAAACAAAGATAGAAACAGCATAACAAAAAAAGATATAATACGCTACATAAAAGAAAACGATGTTAAGGTGATAAATTTTAGATACATTGCTGGTGATGGTAGATTAAAAACACTTAATTTTTCTACACTTGATCTTAAATATGTTGATAGAATTCTTTCTTTTGGAGAGCGTGTTGATGGATCCAGTCTTTTTAAGGATATAGATTCTGCTTCAAGCGATCTTTATGTTGTTCCAAGATACTCTACAGTTTATGAAAATCCATTTTCACCAATAAAAGCAATTGATATAATATGTAATTTTTTTGATAAAGAAGGAAATTTATTTAAATTATCTCCTGATGTTACTCTCTTAAATGCTCAAGAGAAATTTAGGAAACTTACCGGTTATGATATAAAACTTTTTGGAGAACTTGAGTATTATGTTATTGCACCAAAAAATGAACTTTATCCAATTGCAGCCCAAAAAGGATATCATGAGAGTTTTCCATTTAACAAATGGGAAAATTTGAGACTTGAAGCAATGCATCTTATTCAAAGTGCTGGTGGTAAGGTCAAATATGCTCATAGTGAAGTTGGTTTTATAAGAACAGAAGATAAAGAAATGTCTCAAAACGAGATAGAATTTCTTCCTGAAGAACCACTTTATGCGGCGTATCAATTAATTATTGCAAAATGGATTTTAAATTCTCTTGGTTTTAAATACGGCGTTACTATAACATTTTCTCCAAAAATCTCAATAGGACATGCTGGCTCTGGTCTTCATATTCATTCAATGATACTTAAAGATGGAAAAAATGTTATGCTTGATGAAAAAGGAAATCTTTCATCTGAGGCAAAAAAACTTATCTTAGGTCTTATAAAAATTGCAAAGCCATCAACTGCTTTCGGAAATACTATTCCAATATCATATCTTAGACTTGTTCCCCATCAGGAAGCACCAGTTAGAGTTTGTTGGGGTTATAGAAATAGAAGTGCCTTAATAAGAGTTCCACTTGGTTGGAATCTTGATAAAGATTTATCATCTCAGATAAATCCTATTGAAAAAACTTCAAAGAACAAATCAGTTCAAACTGTTGAGTTTAGAGCCGGTGATGGCTCTGCAAATATTTCTCTATATATTTCTTCCTTAATATGTGGTGCTATTGAAGGATTTTTAATGAAAGATTCAGAAAAATTCTGTGATGAGTATTTTGTTGATACAAACATCTTTAATTCAGACAATAAAAAAATTAGAGAAAAATTTGAATCATTACCATCATCATGTTATGAATCCTCAATTGAACTTGAAAAAAACAGAGAAATCTTTGAGAAAAATTCAGTTTTTTCTCCTCAACTTATTGACTCAACCATAAGACGACTTCAATCCTACAACGACAAAAACTTAAGCGAGCGTCTATATGGAAAAGAAGAAGAGATAAAAAAACTTGTTGAAGAATATCTTTATTGTTAAGGAGTAGTTTTTGGAGATTTTAAATAAAAATAAAAAGATATTCTTAGTTTTGCTGATTTTGATAGTAATTTTTATTTCATTTTTAATTTATTTTAAAAAAATTGAGAAATCATCATCAAATATTTCTTTTTCAAAAAAAGAGTTTGATGAGATTAAAGGAGTTTTTAAAACCACTTTTGAAAAAGAATTAAAAAATGCAAAACTTAAAAATGATGATATAAATCAGATTATAAAAGAATATTCAAAATTAAAAATTGATTTTAGAAAACTGGGTGAATCAGATGAGTATTTAATAAGAAAATCCACATCAGGTGATTTTATTTTTATGATTATAGATCGCGGTGAGACATCTTATATAGTTGAAAAAAATAATGGAATATATATCTCAACAAAAACACTTAATGTTATTAATGTATCAACTTATAGTGTAGAAGGTGAGATAAAAAACATCCTATGGACATCTATGAAAGAAAAAAATATTCCAGTAGATGTTATACTTAATTTTGCTGATATTTTTGCCTGGGAAATAGACTTTCTTACTGAGGTAAGGGATGGCGATAAGTTTAAGGTTATTTATAATGTTAAAAAGAATTTAAGAGGAAAAGTTATTCAGAAAAAAGTTCTTGCAGGATACTATGAAGGAAAAGAAACAGGTAAAAAGATTATGGTTTATTTTGAAGATGATTATTATAATGAAAAAGGAGAAGGTGCAAGATCAATGTTTTTAAAAGCACCTCTACAATATAGAAGGATATCATCTTATTTTACTTATCATAGATTTCATCCTATCTTAAAATATGTAAGGCCTCATCTTGGGATTGATTACGCAGCACCAACTGGTACTCCTGTTTCAACGGTTGCTGATGGTGTTGTTGCATTTAAGGGATGGAATGGTGGTTATGGCAATTTTGTTGAAATAAAACATCAAATGGGTTATGTTACAACATATGGTCATCTTTCAAGGTTTGGAAATATTTATGTTGGCAAAAGAGTAAAACAAGGTGATGTAATTGGTTATGTTGGAATGAGTGGTATTGCAACAGGTCCTCATCTTGATTTTAGAATAAAAAAAGATGGTCAATTTATAAACTATCTTAAAATGAAAAGAAGTTCAAACAAAAAACTTCCTTCTTCAAAAATCCCTCTTCTTCGTCAAAAAATAAAAGAGTATTTAGCAATAGAAACATAAATTTGGGGCTAAGGAATTGGGATTAGGGGGCTGGGGATAGGGATTGGTAAAGAAATAAGGACTTGTGATTGCTATGGAAATTTTTTGTAGGGCAATGCTTTAGCATTGCTTTTGAAAATCCCCCTATTATACTTCTTCCTCTTTACAAAATGAGGAGTTATAGAGGGATTTATTTTGTAGGGCAAGGCTTTAGCCTTGCTTTTAAAATATCCCCCTCTTGTTTTCCCCGACGTTACGTCGGGGGGATTATAGGGGGATTTAATTTATTTTTATTTTATTTGCAGGAAAAAATTTTATAGAAAAATTTATGAGAATAGAAGAAAATATTAAAACGGATAAGAGTTTGTCCCTAATTTCTAGGACATTTTTTGATCTAACGAATATTATTTATTTTTTGTTAAATAAATTTATTAGTTATGAATTCTTTTAATAATCTCGTTTTTTGTTTTTATAATATCAAGTTTTATCTTACCCATTCCCCATACTGTATTTTTACCAACACCGGTAATTTCAGCAAGTTTTATCCATGGATAAAAAGATTTAAATAATTCTTTATCTTTTAAATCAAATGTTATACTTCCTTTTATTCCAGAAAGTTCCTGTGTTAGACTTGTTTTTGAAGATCTTCTTTTTACCTCCACCCATCTTATCCTTGTTTCTTTTATATTCAATTTCTTTGCTTCTTCTTCAAGTGCTTTGAAATTTTCGGACAATATTATTCCGTTGTGAAAATAAGCTATTGCTGAGATTCTATCTCTGATACGGCAGAATATTTGGTAAAAAGCCGGATTTCTTATAATTCGGTTATCATATTTAATAAGAGTTGGTGTTAGAAATAAAATTTTAAATCCTTTAATATTACTTGTGTCATAGTTAAATTCAGTTTCAGGAAGTTTTAGAGTCTCAGGTTGTACGTATGCATTATTATTCTTAAGTGAAAAATAATTTCCATAGTAATCTTCATAAAATACATTTCTGATTAAATATTTTCCTCTTAAAGGTCCTATCCCCTCATTTCCGATTTCTTCTATATCTCTTATAAAGTGAAGATAATAATCTATAGCCCATCCAAACAAATTTATTCCGATATTAAAATATTCACCTTCATAAATAAATTTTCTTTCATCATTATTAAGTGAAAAAACAAAAGGTCTTGGAATATCTTTATATTTCAGAGGTTCGTAAAAATTTTGAGGTTCAAAAATTTTTCCATAAAGGCAAGTTGCATCTTGACATTTGTTTTCGCAAATTGGTGTTGATTTACAATTCAATCTTTTAAAAATAATTCCAAATGCACCTCTAAATATGTTTCCTTTTAAGTTTTCAGGAAAATATATTTTATCAGTAGCTACAAGAGAAAAATGTAATTTTAAGAATCTCAGTTTCTCTAATCCCATTTCAAATATTTTAGTATTTTTTAACGAGATTTTGTCAAGAGAAAAGCAGATTTTATAAATAAAAATAAATCATTTACAGGGCAAGACTTTAGTTTTACAACTAATCTTTTAATTTTCCAATTTGCTTCCTTTTTAGCGAGATATCTGTCTGGTTACTCCAATCTCCAAACTCTAGTCCCCAATCTCCTATCTTTCAGTTCCCTTTTTAGCGGGATAACTGTCCGGACCGTTTCAAAGAGGATACGTATGCGAGTATAAAATGTGAGTTTCAGTTCCCTTTTTAGCGGGATAGCTGTCCGGACTTATAACTTCAAAGACATAACCTTAATGAGTAAATGTTTCAGTTCCCTTTTTAGCGGGATAGCTGTCCGGACTTTGGAATCATACAAGCAGGACAGGAAGAAACTTGAGTTTCAGTTCCCTTTTTAGCGGGATAGCTGTCCGGACAGCAAAAATTTTGCTTGAAAAATAATCACTTTTTTTACCTCTAACACCATTTTTTTTCTCAACCCTATTTTTTGCATAAAACGCCTAGAGGTTTGAGAAAACATTTCTAATTTTCTTTAAAAAATAATCATTTTTAAAAATTCCGCTTTTTACTCTATTTTTTGACCTTTTTCCCCTCAGTTTTCTTACTTATTAACAAATCAAAATTACTGTCAGAGAACTTATAACAAATACATTTTAGCAATATTTTTTGAATATTTCAAGTATTTGGATATCAGATTATAATTTTTGTCTTTTAAGACAAACTGGATAGATTAAAATACTAAATCCCCCTTTATTTTCTTCCCCCTTTGATAAAGGGGGAGTGAGGGGGATTTTGATTTGTTTTATTTTATCTTCAAGAAAAACTTATGAGAGTAAAAGAAAATATTAAAATGAATAAGAGTTTATCCATAGATTTTGGGAACATCTTTTTGAACTAACACTTATTATTTGAAATCATTACAGAAATTTTTATAACCACATTCTATACATCTTTCGTAATCTGGTTCTATTTCTGGGAATTTCTCATTTTTTATTATATCAAAAATTTCATTTTTGGTCTTTTCAAAAAGTTTATCTATCTCATCAGATTCAAGATTTATTTCTTTTATAACATCTTGAATTATGAAATAAAAAAATCCTCTTTTTGATTGTTTATTAAATTTGTTTTTAGCAATTAAGGAATATGCTTTTAATTGAAGTTCAATTCCTGTAGTAATCTTAATAAAGTTTAGTTTAAAATCAACTGGAATTATTTCATCCTCAGTTTCGATTATCATATCAATTGTTCCAGAGATTTTTTCAAAATCATCTTTTATGTAAAGATTAAAATATTTTTTAAATTCACAATCTATTCCATACTTTTTTAAAATTCTTCTTTTTTCAAGTGATGATATTTTTTCTTGATATTCTATTCCAATTCTCATTTTTTCTGTTTCAAACTCTTTTATTTGGAGAACATATTTATAGAAAATTTGTCGTGGACAGTAAAGATAATTTTTGAAATCAGAAGGAGTTAGAAACATAATTTATTCCTCTGTAAACTCAATTTTGGAAAAGGGATGATTCCAAATATCTGCAATTATATCTTTATCAAGATTTTCTTCTTGGCTTAGAGGAATTTCATTTTTTTTAAGTTCGCCTATTACGAAGGCAGATTCTAAACATTTTTCACATACTGGTTGAATAAGAATTATTGCTTTCTCATCTTTGATTGTGTTCATTATTTTATAACATAGTTCTTCTCTTTTGTTTTTTGTTAATCGTCCCATAAAACCACTATACTGAATTCTTATAAGGCCAAAATCTTTGCAAATTTCTCCTATCTTATTTCTTAATTTGTCGTCTGATATATCAAAAAATACAAGAACTGTTGTTTCCATTTTTTACCATTTAAATGTAAAAGGTTGATATAAATCAATTTCATCCCTAAAATAAGATGCTATTTTTCTTGTCTCAATTTGAATTATTGATTTTAATTGATACTTTTTGTTTAGATAATATTCTTCTGTTTCTAATCTTTCAATTATTTTATTAGCAAAATTTCTTCTTGTAGTAAGAGAAAGAAGTCCATTTTCCATTTGAATTTCTGTTCCAAGATTTACAAATGAAATTACAGTTCTGTCTACTACAGGTGCTCTAAAATTTTCAATTATATCAAGAACAAGTGAAGGTCTTCCATTTTCATCAGTATGAAGAAATCCGGAAAATGGGTCCATTCCAGCATTTATTATTGAGATCCAGATAACTGAATATAACATTCCATAACCATAATTAAGAAGTGAATTTATTGGATTTTCTGTTCCTCTCTTTTCTCTACCGTTGAATATATTCTCATACTTGAGTAATTTTTTAAAACTATTCCAATATGTTTTTCCACAAACTCCTTCAATTCCAAGTAAGGTATTTCTTACATCATTTATTTTTTCGCTTTGGATTTTTTCAACTTCATTTATTTTTTCTTCTATTAATTTTATTGATTTATAAATTTCTTCTTTTTCGTTTTCTTTTTTATTTTTTATTGAGTATTTTAAAAGATTTGATTGGTTCTTTAATTTTGTTTTGACAATAGTTTTTGAAAATTCTACTGCTTTTTTAGTTTCATAGGATAAGATTTGTTTTCTTTTTGTTTGAATCATAGAATCAAGATTTGGAGAATACATCATAGCATATGGCTTACCATTATAATTTGAGAAGGTAAGAAAGATTCCTCTTTTTGATGTCTCTTCTATTATATCAGATGAAAGCGAAACACCTCTTGATTGGATATTTATATGAGTTATTTTGAAAAATGGAATCTCATAAACAGGGCTATCACCATCTTTGATTAGGATTCTTTCATTTTTTTTAGAAAGTTTAACATTGTGCCCAGAAATTATTAATTCAGAGAAATCTTCTGATGTTACAATAAAAACACTGTTTGAAAGTCTCCATTTTGCCGGCTTTGAAAAAATTATATCAAGGTCTATAAGTATTTCCTCTGGCTCATTTGTAAAAAGATTATACTGAACTGGAAAGGATGAGTTTATCTCTTCCATACAAAAGTGATAATAATTCTTTGTTAAAAAAAGATTAAATGAGTTTTAAATTTTTAAATTGTTTTTTTGTTTTATTTTAGTGTGTTAGATTAGTGAGATTTTAATAAATTTTACCTCAAGTTTTTTTATTTCATTTGAGGTAAGAATTTTTCCTTCTGGAAGGCGTGTGCTTCCAAAAATCTGTGCAATTATTGCTGTGTCTCCTTTTTGAAGTTTTATTTTTTCCCTTATTGCTTCTATTTTAAAATCAAGCATCTGAGACAAAACTTCAGCAAAAGAAGGATGTCCTATTTTAAAATCTATTTCCCCTTTTTTTATCTTTTCTTTTATCTCGTTTAAAGAAATCTCCTCTGCCCTAATTTCACAAGGGTATTCCTCTATCATCGAAAATGAAAAAGAAGAAAGAATGGTCATATTCAAATTTATTCAAATAAACCATATCCAAGAGCAGTTTTTGCTCCTATTCCATAATTTTTTAAAGAATCTTCTAAAAGTATCTTTGCTTTTTCAAGAAGTTCTTTTTCTTCTGATTTCTTTATGCATAGATAAAAAGTAAATTTTGTTTTTTCTACTGTTAAAAATTTTATTGGATTTGGGCTTTGCCAGTCAGCTGGTGGTTCTTTTCCTGAATAATAATTGGGATAATGAGGGTTCATTATATCAATTTTTAATTTTATATATTCTGATGGAAATGCATCAAAAAATATAATTTTCCCTTCTTTTTTTTGAGTTCCAAAAATTTTTATCAATTCATTAAAATTTATTTCTTTATTTTCGATTTTAATTTTAAGATTATCCAAATCTTTATCTTTACCTTCTTCAAGAGATTTGCTTATTTTTTCAAGACATTTATCAAAATTCTCATTTTTGTTTTTAAATAAAATTTCTGCGAATTTTTGAACAGCCCAATGTCTTGTTACTCCTTTTAGGGCACTTGCTGGAATATATGGTATTCCATATATATGATGTAATATCATTGAGGTTTCCTGTGGATGAGAGCCTCCAAGCCCTATAACCATACGCCAAGAATTAGTAGCAGTAATTTTTTCTTTTTTTAATCCTAATTTATCGATTGTTATTTCTATTCTTTCCTTTAATTTTCTTACTAAATCTAATTGTTTTAGTTTTTCCATTTCATTTATCACAAGATTTAAATATTTATCCTTATTTTCTTTATGTTCTTTTTCTTTTTTTTCTTCTTCTCTATTATCTTTAATAAAATTATGGGAGTAAGGAATAATTTTTCCAAATATCAAAAGTGGATTTGTTATAATATCTGAAGAATCATAATACCAATTTTTTCTTTGTTTTTTTCCTTTATGATTAAATTCATACTCTGCTATTTTTTTAATTATTTTAAAATTTTTTAAAATACTTGCTGTATCAGATGGGTTAACTAAATAAAATTCTTCTTCTTTGATAGATTTATCATTTTGTGGTCTCGGCATTTTCAACTCCTTTTGTATTATTTTTATCTTCGATTAATCCTTCTGAAAATCTTTTAAGCCAGTTAAGAAAAGAAAGTAACTCTTCTGTTAGATATCTATAATTAGTAGAATCCAAATTAATGACCCATTTTATAAGTTCCTTTTCATTTTGAGGCATTTTGATTCTTGATGGAGAGTCATTTTTGGTAAGATAATTTGTGAGTTGAGTATAGATTAATCTATAAGCATAAGCATCTGCAGAATTTGAATTTGATTTTGCTTTTACAAAAGCAAGAGTTTGCCCAAGTCCATTTGAAAGAATCATAGGAAGTAGTTTTTTTACATAAGATTTGTATTTAGACTTATCCTTTAACATCATATCTTTAATTGCCTCTTCCACGCATTTATAGGCAGTTTCTGCTCTTCCTTTTTCAAGTTTAGTTATAAAATTTTCATTTTCCATTTTCCCCTCCATTATTTTAAAATTTGAGTTCTTGTAAGTCCTTTTCCTAAAGTTTGGTTTCCTCCAATTTGAATAATTTCAGGAAGTCCTTTCTCAAAAAATTCTATTACATTTTTGGCTTCTTCATTATCATTATTTCCCTTAAATATACCTTTATTTTCATCTTTTAATCTAAGTGGGGATGCCATAACAATTGAATAAAGAATGCTATCTTGTGGAAGATATTCTTCAGTCCATAAAGCACCATCTTTTACAACTCCGGTTGTATTATCAATCATTATTCTTGTTATGACTTCAGTTGATGTTGTAACAAATTGTTTAAAATCATCATCGCTTAAAATTACTAAATTATTTTCAAGTTTTTCTCTCCAAAAAAGATATATATCATTGTTTGCTTGTTGATTTTGAGGTCTTGGAAATATTTTTTCTGCAAGGAATTTGGCAATATTAGAGGTATCATTTTTGGGTTCTATTTTAAAAGTATATTCTTCAAGAACAACCTCATTAGATTCTTTAATTAATATATCTGAATTTGTTGGAACTGTGTTTTTCAATGAATTAAAGTTATAATCAAAATTGATGTTATTTAGTTTAAGTAGTTTTAGTTCTTCCCTAAATCTTTCAAGAACCATAGGACATGTTATCCAGGCAAAAACTCCTTTTAGTGATTTAACTGGGAATAAAAGTATTCTTGCATCAGTAAAAAATATTGAAGATGCATGATCATTGTTATTTCCATTTTCTGGTTCTGGACCAAAGATTAAAGATATTATATCTTTATTGTTTACATTTATATTCTGTCCGTTTATTGATATTATTTTGTTTGAGTTTTCAAATGCTTCCCTTATGCATCCTTTTAATCCGGATGCTTCAATTTTCGGAAAGTTTGTGTGTCTTTCCCTTTGTATTGGAAGATCCACAATTCCAACAGAATCTCCACCTGATCCTGCATGAAGCGGTGTCTCCGCTATAAGAAACATCATTTTTGAGTGTTTAATCATTTTACCTCCCTATTTGATTTTGATAGAGTGTATATTAAGTTTGTATTTTGTATCTTTTGTATTTCTTTTTGAAAATCTCTCACATATTCACTTTCTACATTATGCACATCATTTCCTATTTTAATATTGCCTATATGTATATCAAATTCTTTTTTTCCATAACTTGTTTCCCATTCAGAAATTCTATATAGAATTCTTACTTGCAAATTATTTTCTTTATGTTTAAAACATTTAAAGTTTCCTAAATCAACTCCTTTTATTCCATGATTTAAATCCGGATCAGAAGGATTTTGAGAATATCTTCTTTTTAGTTCTAATATAGATTTTTCAAAAATATCCTTTTTTTGATTGTCTTTTATATAATTATCTACCAACTCTGAAATATAAAAAATTTCGTTATTTCGTTTATATTTTTCCCACAAGATTATACCAAGAGGATTTAGAGAATAATATGGTGGTGCTTCTTCTAATAATGATTTTATATCTTTTCTTTCATCTTCAGTAATTCCTTGTAGAATTTCTTTAACCTTTTCTCTTTCAAGGTTTTTAAAAAAGTCATTATGCTTTTTAAAAATAGAATAATTTACATCTATAGGAATATATGGAATTTCAATTAAATCTTCAGTATCTTCAAAAATATAATAAATCGGTAATCTATTTACTTGTGCAAGAATAGTTAGATAAGGAATAGTAGCCTTATATCCCCCTGTTATATTTATGATTAGATTTTGGTAATATCCCCCTGCAATTTCGTCTATTGTCAATATTAAATTTATTAATCCTTTTTTAAATTCATTTTTATCCCAGATTTGAAGATTTTCAATTTTTTTAATTTCTATTTTTGCTTTACTGAACTCATCATATATAGGTAAAAATTCTTTTATTATTTCTGCTGCAAGTCTTCCTAATGCAGTGTCAGAATAGAGAAGATATATTTCTAACTCATCTTCTTTTAACTTTTCGTTTTTTATTTTTATTAAACTTTTTATTTCTGCTGATGCATTAATGTTGTTTTTAAAATACTCCTCATTGAAAACTTCTTCAATTTTTTTTCTTTTATTTTTTTCTTTATCTAATTCGTCTGTTCTTTTTTTATTATTTTTAAAACCCATATATACTGTTTTAAAATTGGTATCTGCTCTTCCACTTTCAATATAATTTTCAAAAAGAGAAGTTCCAACTGGAGTAATTATTTTTTTCATATTTTAACCTCCCCTACAAAACTTAATCCAAATCCTTCTTCTTGATTTATATCAGAGATGTTTTTAAAGTGAAAAATTTCTTTAATTTTTTCAGGTTTTGTATCATCAAGAATTTCAAAATAATAAACACTTCCTACCGGAACTGCCCTATACATTGGTTTTGGTTTTTTATTCTGAATATCCCATCCACCAATATTTTCATATTTTCCAATTGAACAGGCAATTAGTCTTAGTTTTACATTATTGTATGTCCCTTCAAAATTTTCTTTATTTATCCATTTTGGATACCAACCATTTTCAAAAATTGAAGGTGTTGCAAGATAAATTTTAAAAATTTTATTTTTGAACTCAAAATTAATATTTTGCAAATCTTCTAATAAATTGTTTTCAATTTTTTCTATTATAACTGGCTTTCCTTCCCCACCAACTGGCAAAAACCCTTTTTCTGGTAGTTCATTTATTCCTTCAATATTAAATGTCAGTGATACCTTTTCTTTTAATCTTATCATTGGAATTTTATATAAATATCCTTCTTCAGAGGTAAATTTTGTTTTGTCTCTTTTAATTCCAATTTTAAATTCAGATTCTAATAATTCATTAATTTTTATTGAAGTTAATATTTTGTTTTCATTTTGTAGATAATCTTTTAAATCATAAATTGTGAAATATCCTTTTGATTCTTCAAGTTCATATTGAGTATCATTTAAAAGTAATTCTTCTAAATTATAATCAGATATAAATATTTTTGGTTTTTGTTTTAAAGAGATTAATTTTAAATTTTTATTCTTTTTTGCTTCAAGAAAATCTTTTGGAACTGGAAAATAGAGTAAATCATTATTTGCAATAAAAGGACCTTTTATAATTAAATTTTTATTTTTCTCTTCAGGCGTTCCAACTATTTGCTCTAATTTTTTATTTTTAAAATCTTTAAAATTTCCTTTTTCAAATATAAGCCAACTTCTAACAATTCCATAAAGTGTTGATGGATAAGGCGGAAATATAGGTTTTGCCCAATTTTCCGAACCCATAGTAAAAGGTTTTCCATCTCTAAAAAACAATGTGTCAAGAGGTTTAATTTTATACCACATCTTACTCTCCTCTATTTGTGAAACTTATAATTTCAAAAAGATTTACAAAGTTATCTATTCCCGAAGTTGTTCTCCAAAAAAGTTTTATTGCATTTTCTGTAAAACTTTTGATAAATTCTTCTTTTTTACTATCTTCTTTAGAACTTTTATTTTGATTGTTGTATGATCTTTTAACTAATCTTGTGATTTCTTTATTTATAATTTCTTCTGAAATTGATTTTAATTCATCCTTAAACCTTGAAAACTCCATTTTAAATTTTTTAATAAAACCATCTGAAATATATATCTCATTTTCGCTATTCATATCTTTTTTTAGTTTTTTAAATATTTCAATTGTAGATTCAATGTCTATTTTCCATTTTGCACTTCCTATTCTTTCCTCACCAGAATGTTTCATAAGAGATATAGCAAAACCATCTCTTCCATTTTCTTTTGCAATTTTTCCCATTTCAAAGACCTTGTCTATGACTATTTTTAATGGTTCTTTGTGATGGGCTATAACTACTCCCATAGAGCAAGTCGCATTTTTTCCCATCGTAAGATAATAAACATCATTTTTTAAAACAAATCCAGTATTATTATCTAAATCAACTTTTATTTCATTATTTTCAAATTTTATGTTTCCTGAAAAAGCCCATCTCAATTTTTCCATAACATCAAAAAGATCTTTAAGATTTACAAAAGCAAGAACATCATCTCCACCAGCATAAATAAGTTTCCCAAGATGTTCTTCTTCAACTATTTTTCTTACAAACTCAATTGAATAATTTCTAAGTGCTGCAGAAATTGCTGAATGTATTGCAGGGGTTAAAAGTTTGTTTTCTCTACGATTAGTATGGATTTCTCCAATATATTCTCTCAATTTAGTTTTAAAGTCATTATTTAAATTATTCCATATCTCAGAGTTATATGAATTTTCTATTGAGGGAAGTAGTTCTCCTGAAAGCCATTTTCCCATATTATCGACATCAAGATAGATAACAGCATAATAAGTATTTGGTTTTTTGTTTGCTTTTTTTTGTAAGTTTTTGAGAATTTCTTTTATTCCCTCTATTTTTTCTTGGCTTATATCTATTCCTAATTCATCTTTTATTTTTTGGCTATTTAAGTTATCCTCATAAAACCAAGATCCTTCTAAAGTTTCTTTTAAATTTAGTTTTGGAAGAGAATTTATTTTTATATGGGAGTTATTGTTCTCTGTTAGTTCGAAAAATTTTTTTTCATAATTTTTAAATTCTTCAAAATCTTTTACTTTTTCTTTAAAATCTGCGCAGGCAATTTCAGCAGTTGATGGAAAAGAAAAATCTTTGAAAATATTTTTATCAACTTTATTTTCTAAATATATTCCAAATGTTCTTTTCCAAAAACATATTGAACATAAACCTTCTTTTTTGCCAATTATTTTATATGTAATTTTGTTTTTATCAATTTCAATAAAACTATCTTTTTCTTTGTTTCTAAAGAAAAAATCAACATTGTTTTTTATAAGTAATGGTGTTTCTTCATCTCTATAGAAAACTACATTTCTTTCTCCACAAATAGAGCATTTCCTACCTTCTTCTTTTATTTGCGTAAATTCCCTAATATTTTTTCTTGCTCCCATAGATTTTTCAAGAGTTGTATATAAAAGTTGATAAAGAAATCCAATATTCGATTTATGCTCTCCATTTTGATCTATAAATTGGTTTAAAAATTTCCATTTTGTTAAATAATTGGATTCAAAAAAATCTGTAAGGTGATTAATGTTAATGTCATTATTTTCAATTTTCCAAGGAACTGAAACCCAATATATTTGTGGAAAATCAGAAAATTGAGTTTTTATTATATTTTCAAGTTCACTAAATTTTATATCTAACTCGTTAAATATTTCATTTTTTGAATTTTCAATTTCTTTATTTATTTTATCTTTTATATCTTTGGCAAGTAATTTTATTTTTTCTTCATCAGTTTCAGGTATTATTGCAACAAATCTATTTGGTATTGTTGGAAGATTTATGTTTTTAGATTGATCATTTTTTATTTGCATTTGTGTCTTATTTTTCAAATACCAATCCATAAGAGGTTGTTTATGTAAATCCGGATAAATTATTGAGGTTAGACCATACTTTTCTAATATTTGCTTAATTGAAATAAAGGTAAGATATGAAAGAATAAAGCTTCCCATATAAAAATCTTGTGCTTTTCTTGCTTGAGATATAAATGATTGAACTGGGCCTATTGAGAATAAAAATAAAGAATTATTTTGTAAATTTTGATTATTAATTATTTTTGCATTTATTGCAGTGGTTATTTTTATATGCTCCCATATTGAGTGATCAGGAACTCTTGTATCTGCAGGTAAAATAGGAATATATTTTTTAAATTCTGGGTCATTTATTTTCTCAGTAATTTCATCAATTAAGTTTCGCCATAGTAGAAAGGATTTTTTTTCGTCATCAAGATTTTTATATGATTTTGAAATTTCTTCAATAGCTTTTTCTATATTTTTAATTTCATTCCCATTGATTTGGTATATTAACTTTTCTTCACTTAAAGGATGTCTTATTTCATCGAAATTTTTTTGTTGGTTTGATGGCAAAAAACTTCTTTCCATGCAAGAAGCAATCATATCTGAATAGTCATAATCTTCTTTTTTAATATTTGAAATACCAAAATATTGAGCGTATCGATTTGCTCTTTGTTCGTGACTTGGAATATCAAAAGGCTTGTCAATAGGATCATGAAAGAATTTTTTTAAAAAATTTTCATACCATTTTGTTTCACTCATAGAACTACCTCTCTTATAAAGTAACTCTTTTTTTGGAAATTATATCTTGGATACTCATAGGGAAAATAGGAATTTAATTCAGTTATAATGGGATAATATTTATCTTTAAGTTTTACTATTGAAACGTAAACAGGAGAAGCCATTCTTGGCTTTCCGCTTCCAAGCGATGGATCGCAATTTTTATGAGATGCAGTTCCAATTTTTTCAAGCAAATTTTGCCAGTTACTATCTCCTCTCCCAATTATTATTTCTCTTATGCAAGGATAATTTCCGCCCTTTTGGTTATTTTTAATTTTAACATTGTTATTTTCTTTTCCTGTTGAGTAAGTATTTGATATTTTATTTAAAGTTTCGCAAATTTTATTCATAAATTCTAATTCCGATAAATTTTCTCAGTTTAGTGCTTGAGGAATAATTATTTGACAACTTCCAAATCCTCTTCTTGATCTTTTACCAAATCCACCAAGTAAAATAGAAATCAATAATACATTTTTGGCTGTTTCAAAATAATTATTATTATAGGTGGTTAGTAAGATTTTGAAAATTGAATTTTCTCTTATAGAGTTTAATGAAAAACGTTTAACCTCTGAATGAGGAAGAACTCTATATTCACCGTAAGCGATTTGTATTGGTTTTAGTGTAATTTTAAATTTGCTTTTTCCTTCGTTTTCCCCACTTCCACCAAAAATTTCTGCTTCTTCTTTTCTTAAATTACTTATATCATTGGACGCTTTTATTGCTCTCCACCAGAATCTCATCATTCCTTTAAACTCAGAAGGTCTTAATTCAGGTGTTTTATTATCTGCTCCAAGCATAAACATTGGAGTTATAACTTTTAAAGTCATCTCTTCAGTTTTCATAGATTTATCCTTTTTTTGATTGTTTCATATAGTTCATACAAAATCTTATTGTACTTATTTTTAATTTCATTAAAAATTTCTCTTGAAAAAGTGGAAGAATATTCATGGACAAGTCGGTTTCTTGTATCTATCATTTCCATCCATATAATTTCATCATTTATAAGATCATTTATTTTTGCCTGTTTAAAACAATCTCTTGGATTTTTACATATTATCCCAAGATTTTCAAGATAAAGTTTTATGACTTTCCAAGATAATTCATAACACATTTCAAATCTTTTTATAGCACCATCTATTTCAAGATCATCTTTTGCTTTTTCAACAGCAGTCGTTAAATTTTTTACTGAGTTTTCAAAATCATTAAAAATCCTTTCAAATCTTTCATTCATAGATTTATCCCTTCTATATTAATTTTATCTTTGAACTTCATGTCTATTTTTCCCAGATCAACTATATCGTAAGATCCATTTATTTGAAGATTACTTAATGGTTTTTTTGGGTTTTCAACTGCGATATCTATGTCTGAGTTTTTATGACCATCCCCTCTTGCTCTTGATCCAAAAAGAATAATTTTATCAGGGTTTATTTCTTTTTTTATATTTTCCAAGATTTTATCAAGGATTTCAGGCTTTGTTAGAATAAATTCTTCATTATTTTCGCTTTTTAATTTGTTCCACAATTCATCTATAATGTTAAAATATACTTTTCTTGAATCCTTAATTTTCCAGTATGTTTTTTCTTCTTTTTTTATTTTTTCTTTAATGGTAACGACATTATTTTCTTTAATAAGTTCACCAGACAATCTTAAAACCATCCATTTATAATTATTGTTTGTTTTAATTTTAATAAGTTTAATAATAATTGGAGAACTTCTTCTTTCTGATAAGTTTGAAACAATTTTTTCCCCATTACTATGTATTATTGGCATTCCAAATGCTGCCATATCAAATATTTTATATTTATTTTCGTTTCTAAAATTAGCATATTTTTCACCTATATCGTTAAGTGCTTGTTTATAATTACCAAAAGTTTTATTGCTTATAATAATTCTTGAAAAAGAAAGATTTGAATAAGTGGATGAGAAATTTTTTATTTTTTGTCCATTTATTATCTTGGAACATTTATCAATATTATTCTTCAGGTATTTTATAAATTCTTTAGGATCTTCATTGTTTGTATTTGCAATAAATTCAAGTTCACAAGTATTTCCTTTTGTATTTTTTACTATGATATTTCCTGCTCCTCTTCTTGATCTTAATCCAAAACCACCAAGATTTATTGAAAGCCATAAAGAAGCAACTGCGTTTTTAAAAGCATTTTCATCATAAGATTGAACTTCAATTTGAAAGTTAAAATTTTCTTTAATATAATTTTTTCTTAAAGCCGAGTAAAAAAGATATGCTATGCCTTTATTATTTAAACTGATGTTTTGTCTGTTGTGGTTATTTTCTACTGCATTAATAAAATTATATCCTATATTATCATTTTCAGGTTGAGGTTTAATCCTTAATATAATTTTGCTTTTTCTTTCTTCTTTGCCACTTCCACCAAAAATTTCTGCTTCTTCTTTTCTTAATTTATCTATATTATCATCTGCTCTTATTGCTCTCCACCAGAATCTCATCATCCCTTTAAACTCAGAAGGTCTTAATTCAGGCGTAATTCCATCAGATCCATACATAAAAATTGGTGTGATATTTTCAACTGTTAAATTTAATACATACATATACTTACCTAATTAATTTTAAATATTTTAAATTCATTGTCCCAGTTTTCCTTTAGTTTTATTTTTTTATACTTTATTAAAAACAAAACCATATTACTAATTTTATAAATTATTTTTTCATATTTGTCAAATTTTCGCATTGGATCATAATTTTTGTCCCTAAAGAAAATCTGGATAGATCAAAATTATGTCTCTAAAAATATTTCAATTATTCAAAACACTAAATCCCCCTTATTTTTCCACCTTTGATAAAGGAGGAATGTAGGGGGATTTTAAATAAAATGGGATTTTGATTTGTTTTTATTTTATCTTCAAGAAAAAACTTATGGGAGTATATAAAAAAAATAAAATGAATAAGAGTTTATGCATAGATTTTTGGGACATCTTTTTGATCTAACGAATATTATTTCAGGGACATCGAATTTGATCTAACACCTTATGGATTTATTTAAATCCACCTTTTAATTTCCCCCGGCTAACACAGGAATGGTTTCAAAAACTATAATAAATTTATTTTTTCTTCTATATTATCAATTGTTTCTTTTATTTGTTTTAGATAAACATTTTTTATTCTTTCAAAAATTTCTTGTGAATTTTTTTCATCGTATATATGAGAACTTAAATTTCTATCATCAAGCATATCAAAGATTATCTCATCATCTTTTATATATCCATATTTGAATGCTTCTTTTATGCAGTGTTTTGGATCACCTGAAGCATCTATTCCATTATACTCAAGAATTATTTTAAGCGTTTTCCATAAAAGTTCTGTTGTAAACTCAAATCTTTGAATAACACCATCCTTATCAAGTTCATCTTTTGTAATCAAAATCGCTTCATTTAACCTCTGATATGCTTTTTTTAATTTTTCTATTGCTAACAAAACTTCATTTTTTTTCATATATTACCTTCCCTGTTTCAAGAATTATTTTTTTAAACTCTTCATCTATTTTTTCATAAAATATAAGATCAACAGAATAAAGTCTGCTTATATCATCAATTTTTTCTTTTAGTTTTCTTAAATTTCTTTTATTTAGTTCTTTAGCACCAACAACACACAAATCAATATCCGAACCATTATAGTTATTTCCTTTTGCCCTTGAACCAAAAAGAATTATCTTTTTGGGTTTTAAGTTTTCACTTAATACTTTAACTATTTTTTCAAGTTTTTCAAAAAACTTATCCATTATAAGTATATTATACCTTAATTGAGATTGCTTTATTCTGATTTTTTATAAAGTTCATCTAACCTTTCTATTCCTTTATACATATTAGTGTATGATTGTTCTGAATTTTTATACTTTTTTGCTCTTTCTATTGCATCTAATAAGTTTACCAACAAACTGTTTACCCAACTTTCATTTTTTAAAAAATCTTCAGAAGTTTCATAACCACTTATATAGGTTTTAAGATACTTTTTAAGTTCTTCAACATTAAATGATCTATTTTCATTTCTATAATGCAGTAAAAACCAGTACTCAATAGAAGGATTAGAATATAACCCCAGAACTTCAATATTTTTTAATTTTTTTACCTTTTCTTCAAATATTTTTTTCCTATTCTCATCATTTTCAATATCAAAAACAATAATTATGATTGAATAAATACCTTTCAATTGTGATTTAATTGTTCTTATTTTCTTATCTATATTTTGAGATTTATCAAAATCAGATCTGTTCAATTCAATATTTGCTCTTTGATATTTTAATTTTTTTAGATGTTTAAAATAATAATATTCTGTAAGCCCATCACCAATAATTTTAATGCGTGGTATTAAATTTCTTCCACTGGTTTTTCTAAACATTAATCCTCTATATTTGGTATTGCCCCAAAATTTCCATAGTTATATGCTTTTTTAAGCGATGTTATTCTATTAAGTCCTTTAAAATCTGTAAGAGGATATAATTCTGATGAGCCATCTTCTCTCTTTGATGTAAACCATACAAAATCCTTTCTTATTATCTCATCCCATTCAAGAAGTGAATCATAATGAGTTGTAAAAATTATTTGGAAATTATTATTCATTTTAAGTAGTTTCTTTATGAAATGTTTTAAAAGAAGCGGATGTATTGAGTTTTCAATCTCATCAACTAAAATAACTTTGTTGTTCTGTTTTATATTTTTAAGTAATAACGAAAGGAAAGTAGTAATTTTTTTAGTTCCCTGAGATTGTAATTTAAAAGGCAATTCTTTATAGTCAATATTTCCAGATTCATTTTTAATTTTATGAATAAAAGACTTAATAACTTTTATTTTCTCAGTTTTATTTCCAATTGATGCCTCTATCTCCTCAAAAATAAAATCTGAAATATTAAAATCGGTATTCTTTAAAAAAAGCAAAATTTCATCTTTAAATTTATCTACAATACTTTTATCATCTGAATTTTCGCTATAAACAATCTCCTCCTTTCTCAAATTCATATTAATAAATTCAAAAAGTTCCAAAAAAGAAATATTAATACCTTCAATATTGTTAAAAAACATAAAAGCATTTTCTATAATTTCATTACTTACATTTGTTTGTTTATATGCTTTAAATACAGATATATTTTTTATGCATTTTGCTTCAATTTCTTTTTTAATTATTTCATCTATTTTTAAGAAATTATTAAAACTTATCTTACTTATTTCATTTTCAGTTTTTCTTTCAAATATCATTGTAGGTTTTCTTCTTGGGTAATATTCCAATGATTCATAATAAATTTGATTTGCATCAACTTTTAGCTTATATAAATACTTTATGTTGTTTGAAAAAAATAGAATTTCAAATTCTGAAAGAGTTTCTTTAGATTTATCATCAAGCATAAAAGGATATATATAAATCTTTTCATCTCTATCTTTGCGCTCAGCTAAAATAATTCCCTTTAAAATTTTAAACACTTTTATTAAATTTGTTTTTCCCGAAGCATTTGCACCATATAAAGAAACAAGTTTAATCAATTTTTCTCTACCAATATTCATAGATCCCCAACCATTAAATTTCTTTTCCTCTTTTTTATCCACTCTAAAATCAAGAATAGTCCAGTCTTTGAAAGATAATACATTTTTAAATTTAATCTCAATAATCATAACCACCTCTTTTAAATATTATAGATAAATTTGCAAAAAAATTGCAATTTTTAAATAAATAATAACCAAAATACAAAATATTTAATAGATTTTAGCATAAAATTTGCAAATTATAGTTTTTTTGTTCTAAAGTAAATAATTTCAATTTATTTTTTGATTTCAAGTCTTGTTATTCCATTTTTTTGAAATTCTTCAGAGTATTTATCCCTAAATTCTTCAAGTTTTCTCATATAGAAAAAATCATCTTTAGATATTCTTTCTTTTTCTTCTTCAGTTAATTTTTGTTCAAGATCTCTTAATGCAAGTCTATATTCAAGTTCATCCCAAAAAATAAACTCCTCGTAATCTTCTTTTATTTTATCCATCTCCTCACATAAATTATCAGAAGGGATAATATATTCTTTGTAGTAATCTATAAATTCGTTAAAACCATTTTTCCAAGCACATTTTAAAAGATATTCTCTAAGTTCATCCATTTCAGTATATTGTTTTTTATAATCCTCAGATACCATATCTGATATTAGCCCAATTATATCATTAGCAATATAAACCGCCCTAAGGATATTTGCAAACTGTTCCTTTGTTAATTCTATATTCATTTTATTTCCCTCCTTTAAGTTAATTATATTTTACATAAAAAACTTATCACTTAACCCCAAAGAAAAATTTATAAGTTTCTCTTTATCATCTTTTCAAAAATAATCTAACTAACCTACTTAATTCATAATTTAAAATTTATAATCCAACATCCATAATTAAAAATCCATCATTTATAATTCATAATCAATAATCTAACATTCATCATTTAAAATCCATCATTTCCACTTTCAAGTCTCCATCTATATTCCCCATCCCTAAATCCCTAATTCCTAATCCCAATTCCTTAACTTTTATATGCTTGTATATATGTGCATTTTGGATAATTCGGACACGCCCAGAATTTTTCCCCTTGATGCTTTCCTTTGGTTGCAACTTTTAAAACCAAAGGTACATTGCAGTAAGGACACATTGGCGGTTTTTCTTTTAGATATTTTTCTTTCAAATCTGGCGGCATATATTTAAGATCATCTGAAAGTTTTTGCTGGTTTTCAGATGATGAAAGATTGTTTAGTTTTTGGTTTGAAGTTGAAGAAGATGAAATTGTATTAACAGGTTTATTTACAGAAGTATTTGTTTGTTTTGATTTTTTAACTTCATATATTAAAGACAAAAGTTTTTTACCATCTATTAATTCGATCGGTTTGTCTTTTGCAAAATCAATTGCAGGTTGTGTAAAATCCCCAGATGTTATAACCACTGCCTTGCTTGCATTTTCAGAAACTAAAAGTCCATAGATTTCTCTTACAACCTTAACATCGATTTTATACGCTTTCCAGTGTTTACACTGAACTATAATTTTATAGCCTTCTTTTTCTGCTATAAGATCAATACCACCATCAGAATAATTTCTACCTGTCTCAGTAACATAATAACCTTGTTTTCTGTAATAATCAGAAATCAAATCCTCAAACTCCTTCCAACCCATATTATTGATAAAATTTTTATCAATCTCCATATCTACCTTATTTTTTCTAAAAATTGCCACTATCGCCGCTATAAATGAACCGATAGCCAAAAACAAGCACATATAGTAAAGAAGAAAACCAAACCACTCTATTTTTTTATTTAAATAAATTCCTATCAAATAAAATACTATTGTAGCAACAAAACCTAAAATAGGATTCTGTTTAGAGGCAAATTTAAAAAACTCTAAACCTGTATCTATAATAACTTCTATTCCACTTTTTCTACTCATAATCACTCCTTTAATTTTAAAAAATCACTTTTAGTAAAACTCAAACCTAATAAAATGATAAGAAAATAATTCTATTAAGTCAAATTTTTGATTTAAACCCAAAAATTCTAACAAGATTTATCTTAAAAATAACTAAAATAAAAAATCAATAAACTCTGATAGCAAGTGTAGAATTTATTTAGGATTTAATCCAATTGCAATAATACAGTTTTTAACTATTTAACTAAATAGTTCATATTAGTAGTGAATAATATTAGGAGGAATAAAGTTTGCTTAAAGTGTCTATGTACCTATGGTATATGGTATCTAAGCAACAAGCTGTTGCATAATTTCTTAAAAATATAAGTTTAAAAAATTATGATACATAGGATTTAAAAACATTAAATTCCCTTTCATCAATAATTTTCTTCTTTTTAATTTTTTCTAATTTCTTTCTGTCTATGATTAAGTTCTCTAATTTATTTTTTATATCTTTTTTACCTTTTGAAATGACATTTTTTAAAATAATATTTTTAATATTTTCTGGAAAATTCCATAATTTATCTATTTCTTCATTATTAACTAATTTGCATAATTTTTCAGTATATCCATCTTCTTTAAAAGATAAAGAAATTCTTTGAAGCCATATTTCCAGATAACCTATATTTGGAATTTTACTAAACTTTTTCTTAATTTTTTTTATTATCTCTTTTTTATTATTATCATCTTTAATAAATGTTAACAACTTAGATATATAAGCTGCAAAAACTGGATAAATTTTGGGATTATTAATAGCAATTTCTGTTAATATGCTAATAATAATTTCTGGATCTGGATCTTCCTTAATTTTTATCCTTTTAAAATTTGAATAAAAAGAACTCATAACAGTTAAAATATTACCGGAATTAGGAAATTGTATTGAATGTTCATAAATCCTTAAAAAGTATTTTAATAGATCATTGTCCCTTTTAAGATCTTTTAATGTCAAATTAAAATCTTTTAATATCCAACTAAATTTTGCTTCTTTAAAAGATGATTTTATTATATCACTACTAAAAGATGTTTTGTTAGAATTTAATTGTAAATGATATTCAGAAAGTATTTTGGTTAAAATTTTAAGAACTTTTTCCCCTGTAGATTGTTCATTTACAAAAATTCTATAATCATCTCTATATCTTAAAATTTTCACATCAAAATTTTTTATTTCTTCATTTAATTTTAAATCTATTGCTCCTAAAATTATTTCAGAAATAAAATCAAATAAAATTGAGCCTTGAGGTATTCCTCTTGTCTCTCCACAACGCATAGATTGAATTAGAGCATCTATTAAATTACCTAACGAATCATTAATTCCCCTTATCTTTTTTGCAATCTCCTTACCATGTAATGCCCAAGATATAGAATGAGTATAAATAGAAGGATAAAAGTTTGAAATATCAGTTTCTATAAGATAATCATATTCAAGACTTAGCTTTATTGATTCTTTTTCTATATTTTTTAACCAGTTTAATATCTGAGTTTTTTTATTCTTAGAATTATTTTCATCAAAAACAGGAATACTTGAACAGATTATTTTTTCACATTTTCCAAATTCTTTAAATTTAGAAACTAAAAAATCCCAATTTTGTTTTTCAGTTATTTTATAAACTAAAAGAACATATAAATAAGGATTTGGTATTTCTATTTGTCTCCAAGAATATCTTCCATCTTTATTTATAAATATTTTGTAATTTGAATTATCAATTTTTTTAAAATCTCTTATAACTTTTTCCAGTTTAATCCTGTTATTTTTTAATTCTTCTTCTAAAATTTTTTGTATCTTTTTTATTAAATTAGAAAAATTAAAATAGGGTGGAAGTTCAAAATTAAAAAAAGAATCCTCTCTTAATAGAAATTCCCTTGCTTTTATATTATCAAGATTTGTAATTTTTATTGTTTGCATAATTATAAATCAAAGAAACAAAACTATTTTTTATCTCTCTCCTTCTATTATTTTTATTTCATCGGGGGTTAAGTCATAGAGTTGATAAACTAACTGGTCGATTTGGTCTTCTAATTCTCTAACTTTTGCAAGAATATCATTTGATAGAGGATAACCATATTTTTCATAGATAGAAAGAATTTGATCAACAATATCAATAAATTTTTTTTGAACCTCTGGTTCAATAGGTTTTATTGGTAACATTTTTAAATTATCAGGATAAACATTAAGTTCTCCAGAAATCATTAATTTGAAATAAACATTAAGTAATTTTGAGTTCATTAAAGATAAGAGATATTTTAAATCATATTGTTTCGAAATATTAA
>Ga0308396_1000508_pt1 | contig 25412 bp, 26 predicted proteins | sample Hotspr2SamplePe2_FD_202359 | JGI IMG/M metagenome (GOLD analysis project Ga0308396, IMG submission 202359) | Hot spring phototrophic mat microbial communities from Mushroom Spring, Yellowstone National Park, Wyoming, United States - 20050930_Pe2 ... | reverse complement strand
GCCACCCTCTGATGATGATGGGGGCCGCCTCATCAAGGAGGCGGTGCCCCTCAAGCTCGGGGCTTCGGCTGAGGGCGAGGCTGAGAGCACGCCGATGGAAGCAGAGGCCCCCTGGGGGCATGTAATGTGCGTGCGTTGCGATGCTGAGCTGCGCAACGACGCAGCATATTTCACAGATGGCGGCGAAGGCCCCTACTGTGGGGAGTGTTACTACGAGCTTTACGAGCGGTGCACCCGCTGTAATAGAGAAGTCTACATTAGCGATGTATGCGAGGCCTCCAACGGGCACGCCTATTGTGAGCCGTGCTATTATCGGCTTTACGCAATATGCGCCCATTGCGGCGATGAAATTTGGCGCAGCAGCGCCTTCGTAATGGACGGTGACACGTACTGCGTCCCCTGCAGCCGCACCCTCGGCCTTTCTGGGGCTCCCGAGCAGGCTTTAGGTAATCCAGGTCCGATTGTGGAGGTGTAATATGTGCGTTATTGCGATTAGTCCAGTTGGTGAGAAGGTATCAAGGGAGGTGTTCGGGCGCATGTGGCGCTCAAACAGCGATGGGTTTGGGCTCATGTATAGAGCCCATGATGGGGCAGGCATCGTAAAGGGCCTCATGGACGAGCAGGAGGCCTGGGAGGTGTATTCCCGGCTGCCTGAGGGGGTGCCCTATATCTTGCACTTCCGGCTCGCCACACACGGCGGGGTGAGGCCCGAGCTAACCCACCCCTTCGTGGTGAGCGAGGAAAGCCCGCTTATACAAGCCGGCGTGGTGTGCGAGCCTGTGTTGGCCCATAACGGGGTTTGGAGCTTGCACGCCTCGAAGGAGCACGAGGTACAGCTCAAGGGGCCAGTCTCCGATACCCGAGTCCTAGCTGCCTGGCTCGGGAAGCTCGCAGAGAAGCGCCCCATCAAGGAGGTTTTGGAGAAGCACCTCTACGAGGTAGCCTCGGCTGGGCGTGTGGTGGTGGTAGAGCCCAGCACCTGGCGGTTTTACCTGGTGGGCAGTTGGATTCGGGAGGGCAGCTTCTTGTTCTCCAATCATTCTTTCCGGGAAAGCCTGTATACCTATGCCCTCCCTGGGGTTGCCTGCGATTGGAGATGGACAGAATGGCCCGTTGTCTCTGCCAAGAAGAAGGCAAGAAAGGCAAAAATAGACCTAGAGGCCATCGCCAGGCCCGAGGCGGTGCCAGCCGAGATTGACGAGGTGGAGGCGGGGGAGCCTGTCTGGATTCCCACCGCCCCGCTCAAGGTCAGGGAAGATGCCGGGCTGACCATCCTCCGGCGGTCGCTTTGGGTTGTGGCAGCTGACCTAGGGCGGGACGCTATCGAGGCGGTAAGGCACATAGAGCTTGACGACTACGATGGCCTGCTCGTTGCCACGGGCATTGTGGGCATGCTGGAGGTTGAGGACGAGGGACACCTGTGGAGGGTGCGGTTGTGGGATGGGGCTAAGAGCAAGGAGGCCCGCTCCCGTTTCCTGGTAATCAACTCTGTACTGACAGAGTTCATAAAACGCGAGGCGGCTGTTTTGCGCTTTCTTGATGAGGTGGGTATTCCTCCCGAGAACGCCGGCATCACAAGCTACGACGACATCTACGGCTTCGCCGTCAACGAGAGTGGCGCATTCATCAACGAGCGGGGCGATGAGCTGACCCCAGAGGAGGCCGCAGAGCGGCTTTCGCGGGAACTCTGGGATGAGGCGCGAAAGGGGGCGTAAGTGAAAGCCATACTGAACAGAGAACAGCTACGAGCTGCCTACGAGATGGGCGGGCCGGTGACGACTCACCGGCAGATAGGAGATTACTTCCTGGTGGACATAGACGGGTACACCATCCAGGCGCTGGGGATGGTGGACGACAGGCACCTGGTGGGCCTCCTGATAGACGCAAGAGCGAAAAGAAGTAACATTGGTGGTAGGAACTGGCAGATTAGTTATAAACGATAGGGCGAGAAGGAGACATAAGATGAACAAGGGCATGAAGCTGGCGGCTGCCGAAGTCATCTTTCTTCCATTCTTTCTAAGGAATTCCATTTCAGAAGGAAAGGCAAGGATTTGTCTATTTCCTGGAAATAACGAAATGGTCTACCTTGACTGGGTAGAGGAAAGAGAAGAGGTGATAAGGGCGGCGATTGGTGAGAAGGCACCCAAGGCACGGTTGTTGTACATACTCATCCGCAGTGTTGGGAATAACGAGTACGAGTACGAGGCTGGGGTAGCCAGCGCTGATGAGGGGATGATTCCCCATGTGCACGTGCAAGCTAGGGTGCAACTTGCATACATGAAAGGGGAGGTGGAAGCATGAGAACGAAGCTCGACAAAGACAGCGACTTTGAAAAGCGTCTCGAGGCTCGGCGGCGGCGCATCCTGGCCGCGAATAGCCACCGTAGGTTTCAATGCGTGGCATGCGGCGAAATCTACGACTACCGGTGGGTTTATGAGTACGGCATGCGCTGCCACGCCGAATGTGACCACTTGTTGGCGGAGGTGACCCCATGAAATGCACTCACTGCAACGGTACCGGCGAGGTCGAGCACCCTGCCTACCTCGAGCTTGACAGGATGTGGCAGGCCGGGTGGGGCTGGGTCATGGACGAGGAGTTCGTGGCCGATTTCTGGCTGAATCGGGGTTTCGACCCTGACAACCCGCCACCTCGCTATAGCCTCTGCGCTGCCTGTGGTGGCACCGGCGGCCTGCTGGATGTCTACGAAAACCTGGCCCTCGAGGCCCGTGCGCTGGCCGCCTGGCGCGAGGCCAACCCCGGTGGCCTGGTAGGTCAGCTGATAGAGCTGCACAGGCGCGATAGGGAGTTGGCGTTGGTGCTGGCGCGCTATGCGGAGCGCTATTCATCTGCAATCTATGGCGGGTTGGAGGCAGATGTGGCTGCGTGGCCGCTTAGTTCACACGAGGAGGCTTGAGATGGAAAAGACTATCAACATCAAGCTGGTTGAAACGCCACAGGGCTGGGTCGCTAGGATTGTGGGTGATGACGACTACGAGTCTAAGCCCCACCGCGCTCCGCATCAGGCGTTAGAGGAGGTTGCGCGCCTCTTCCGTCAGTTTTGGGAGGCGTTTAGCGTTTTCAAAGAGTAGAGGTGGTGGCGATGGTCACGACTTTGATTGACCTGGACTACGAGGAGTTTGTTCGTGAGGCGAAGACGATGCCACCCGAGGTCCTGCAAGACCTTGTGGAGGCGCTTGAGGACAGGCTAAGGGGATTGGAGGCGGCTGTCGTAGCTTCCAGGCAGAAGGACGATAGTGGTGCCGAGGTGCGCTTGCTCATGTCCCTGGCCTGGAATGCTAGAAAGCTCGCGGCCCTCAAAGCGCTTTTAGCTGAGGCGAAGTGGAAGTATGGGGAGGAGAGATGAACATGGACGATAAGAATAAGAACGGGGTAACGTTCTACGAGGCTAGGGAGCAGATAGCAATAGTGGACGCGATGTTGAGCATCATTCTCAACAAGCTGGGAGATTTACGCAGCGAGCTGAGAGACTGCACGCAGGAGGAATACGATGTTTTGAAAAGAGCGAATCGGTTTTCCCACGAGCTTTACGCTGATGTCGTCAAGGTTCTGGGCTCTGTGAGGGAACGCAAAAGGGGAGGTTAGAAATGGGCATGAGCAAGAAGGCTAAGGCCAAAGTTGAAACCCTGACCGAGAGCGTGGAGCTCCTTCACAAGCACCTGCAAGAGTTGCAAGGCCTGGCAGAGGAGTGCACGCCACCGGAGTACCAGGCCATCTTGAAAGCAGAGCAGTTGTACTTCGCCCTCAATGCTGAGGTGATGCGGGTTCTCTACGCTATAAGGAAACGCAAGAGGGGCTATAGCATGGAAGCATTGAAGGAGATTCTGGGGGAGATATGATTGGGCGCAGGAAAGCCAAGAAGATGCTTAAAGCAGCGGCAGCCGAGCTACTCCTGGTGGCCAACGAGCTAGCTGTGCGACCGAGGGGTCTATCCCTGTCAGCTGAAGAGGCCCGTGAGCTGGCCGACCGGATTCGTCAGGCCGCAGGCGATGTGGCTATTGTGGCCTACGAGTTGGAAGGAGAGGGAGAGTAGTTACAATGGGGGCATGGGAAAGCGGCTCGAGGTTCGGCTCCCATGGCCCCCAAGCGTCAACCACTACTGGAAGGCCCAGGGCAATAGGCGCTTCATTTCTAAAGCAGCAAGGACGTGGCTTGACGAGGCCGTCCTGTTGCTACGGGCCTCGAGGGTGCGCTTTGAGGGGCCAGTGAAGGTGAGCCTGTACCTATCCCCACCTGACAGGAGAAAGAGAGACGGTGACAACCTGGAGAAGGCCATCATGGACGCCCTCGTGAAGGCCGGTGTGATACGAGATGACTCCCTCTGGCACGTCCCAAAGTCCTGTAGGGAGTTGGTTGAAGGGTGCAAGGGATATGTGGTTTTAGTCGTGGAGGAGATAGATGATAAGCCTACGTTCATATCAGCGAGACTTGGTAGAGCGGGCGCGGCAAAAAGTGGCAAGAGGGGCTAAGCGCCTGCTCATCGCGGCTCCGACCGGGGCGGGCAAGACCCACATCCTGGCCCACAACATGTTCACCTTTCTGGAACGGCGCAAGGACGGGGCGGCTTTGTATGTCGTTCACCGGCGTCAGTTGGTGGAGCAGACCCACGCCCTGCTCACCAGGCTTGGGCTCCCCGCCACGATAGTGATGGCAGGATATGAGACTGACTGGAGCCAGAGGGTGTTCGTTGTGTCCAGGGACACCTGGATAAGGAGGCGGGATGAGCTTAGCTTCGGACAGGTTCCCCTGCTCATCTTTGACGAGGCCCACATCGGGATAAACGCCCAGAAGCGAATCGTAGAGGCGATAAATCCTGACGTCGTGTTGGGGTACACGGCCACGCCGGTGAGCGTGTCAGGGCCAGGGATGGGGGCGCTTTATTGGGACATCGTGGTGGGGCCAACATACATAGACCTGATAGCTGACGGGCACCTGGTTCCCACCAGGTGGGTGTCAGTTCAGCTAGACACCTCCGATTTGAAGATTTCCAAGCTCACCGGTGACTTCGTGATAGACGACGTGGTGCGGCTGGTGAAGGGCCAGGTGCTGGCTGACCTGTATGAGACGTATGGCGAGTACGCAAGGGAAAGGACAGTCGTCTTTGCGCCGACGGTGGACGTCGCCTGGACTATCGCCGCCAGGTTTGGCGAGATGGGCATACCGGCAGCGGTGCTGGACTGGGCCACGCCGCCGGGTGAGCGACACCGCATCCTGCGGGGCTTTCGTGAAGGGCGCATCAAGATTATCGTGAACGTTGACGTGTTGTCAGAGGGATGGGATGAGCCGCTGGTGGACACCATCATCCTGGCCTCGCCCACCAGGAGCCTGGCTAGGTACTTGCAGAGGGTGGGACGCGGGATGCGGCCAGCCGAGAGAAAGGCAGAAGTCCTGGTGATAGACCTGGTGGGTAGCCTCTACATGCACGGGCCACCGGAGGACATAGCGGGTTGGACGCTAGAGCCGGAGAGACCAGACCGCAAAAAGCCGGTAGGCTCTGGCCTCGTGAAGCGGAAGGGGCTGTGCCCTATGTGCAAGGAAGAGATGAAGACCAACCCGTGCCCCAACTGCGGCTTCCGGGCTAGCTACGCGGCGGAGATAAGAGACCTCGAGGTCATCGGGGCCAGAATAGGGATGGTCGGCAGCTTAGACAGCGAGGCCATTCGGGTGTCTTTCTACCGACAGCTCCTGGGCATAACCAGGATATACGGGAAGAAGGAAGGCTGGGCCGCGCACGCCTACCGGGAGAAGTATGGCGAGTTCCCGCCCTTCTCGTGGAAACAGCTCGGGCCGATGGAGCCTGGCCCGGAGGCGCAGAGGTGGGCCAAGCGGATGTTCATCAAGTGGGCGAAGAGCCGCCCCTTGCAGCAGAGTGTGTTTAGGAGGTAGGGCGCAATGAGATGGAAAGTACTTTCTATGTTTGCCGGAGCGGGTGGATTAGACCTGGGTTTCAGAGGGGGCTTCACCTTCCTGGGTAAGCACTACAAAAGGACAGACTTCAACATCATAAAGGCTTATGACATAAACCCCAGGGCAGTGGAGACCTACAACGCTAACCTAGAACCGGTATGCGAAACGAGAGACATCACACAGATAGACCCGAGCGAGCTTCCTGTAGCAGACGTTGTGCTCGGTGGCTTCCCGTGCCAGGACTTTAGCATAACCGGGAAGCGCCAGGGAATAAGCATCCAAAGGGGAAACCTGTATAGGGCGATGGTGGCAGTAGTAGAGGCTGTTCGGCCCATGGTCTTTGTGGCCGAAAACGTCAAGGGCCTGCTAAGCGCCAATAAAGGCCTGGCCAGGGAAGTCATCACCAACGACTTTGCTAACACAGGTTCTGGGTATAGGATTTACATGCAAGTACTGAACGCCGCAGACTACGGCGTGCCCCAAAGGAGGGAGCGGGTTTTCATCATCGGCGTGAGAACAGACCTAAGGGGAGGGTTTCGTTTCCCGGAGCCTACCCACCATAGGTCAGGTGGAGGTCCCCTTATACCGCTACCTAGGTGGCGCACCATCAAAGAGGCTTTGGAAAACATAGAGAACCCCGAAGTTCATGCTAGGCTTCTCAACGCAGAGTGGGACAAAAGGCGACCGTGCCCCAAATGGAAAAGGGACCGACCCCTCGACCCTGACATGCCAGCCAAGACCGTGCTTGCCGAGCAGACCCCTTTTCACTACAAGCACGAACGCCGGCTCAGCGTTAGGGAGTGTGCCAGGTTGCAAAGCTTCCCGGACGATTTTGCATTTATGGCTCCAAAATCAAAGGCCTACAGGCTTGTCGGCAACGCTGTCCCGCCAGTGTTGGCCTGGCACCTAGCAATGGCTATCCAGAACTTTTTGAAGCGCAGCGTTTCTTGAAGAAACAAAAGCTATGAACACCGGTAGCAGAAAACCAATCCCGCACATACGAATACCGCCACACGATAGGGTGCGGTGGGTGCGGTTGAAGGAGTTTATCGTCAGCGAGCCAGAGATGTTCTTCACCATCCGGGACTACTTTGACCCGCAAGGGCGCAAGCGCTTAGAGGCCTTCACCAACGGCAGGCACTTTCCCGGAGTCTCCAATATCGCCTGGCTCCACTACGAGCGCGGCTTGCCCAAGGAGCTAATCCCGATAGAGGTGGAGTGGGGTGGCCTTGGGGAACGACTCTTTGCTTTCAGCGCTCGGTACACCTCCGATGCTTCCGTCCTGGCCCGGATAGCGCACTACCTCGGACGGCGTGTGAGCCGGGTATACGGCAAAATGGTTCAGCTTGTCTCGGGGAGGTACACCGAGGACGAAAGGAAGGCTATCGAGGCGCTGCTCACCAACGAAAAGGTGAGGCAAGAAGTGAGGTTCAACAAATAAAACGGCGGGGGATTGACCCCGCCGCCCTGCGAGGAAGTGAGCCTTGATGGGAGCAAGGCTACCATCAACATAGCACATACCTTCTTACATGTCAATACCCTCTTGACGTAAGCCCACCTTGTGGTATAGTGAATGCAAATACGGGAACCACATAGCGGTTTTGTGACCACCCTGCAAGGAAGTGAGTATGCCAAGTAAATACAAGCAGAAGATCAAGAACTTCAAAAAGTGGCTCTTAGAAAACAAGGACATCGGCGGCACTGTTGGCGAACTCATTTTTCAGATGCCATACAAGAAACTAGAGCACGCGATGACCCTCCTCAAAAGGTGGGGTTACTGCATAAGCGACCAGGGAATCCCGCTGGTAGACGAAGAAGGCGAGGAATACAAAGGCTTTATCCTGGAAGCGTTCAGGGCGCTTTCCAATGCAACAGGAAAACCACTTCTTATTGAGCACATAAGGGAACTAAACAGGAGGAGCTACCTGCGTGCTTTTAGAAAGTGGCTGATCTCCTTCTCAAAACTGGACGACAAGCCAGACTGGTGGCGCAAGATAAACTGGAGCGCGGTCGGCTACGAAACCCTGGCAACCATTTGTGTCACCCTCAAAGAAGGGGGCTACAAATTTGACGAAAACGCTACGCCAACTAACGCCGATGACAAGCTGCCACAAGCGTTGGAAGCCTCTATCTTTGCGGCGCTTACCGAGGCCGCTTCTGTATATTAGGAGGCACGAAATGGGAAAACAATTTCGTCCGGCAACCACAGGTGACCTTAGAGAGTACATTGCCATCCTTGATCAGCTCGGTGAAGAACGCTTTGAGAGGGGGGGAAGAGGTTACAAGGGCCACGCCCTGCACAGACCTGACCGCAACCCAAGCCTGGGCGTTTTCATTGGGCGAGAAGGAGGAATCGTTGTCACTGACCACAGCCAGGGAAAGTCGTGGTCTGCCTACCACTACCTCAAGGAGCTGGGCCGAGAAGACCTGGCTCGGAGCTGGCTTGAGCGGTTTGAGGAGTGGGAACCGACCAAAGAAGGCAAGCACTCCCCAAAAGAAAAGAGGCTGATATCCAGGCTTCCCCTGCCCACGACTAGGGTTACCTACGCAGAGGTGCTGCCTGCCGCAGACGAGTGGGAGGCCACGGCCAGGGCTAAGATGCAAGAGGCGCGGGAGGCCATAGAGAACGGGGAGCACCCCAAGGCTCTCCAATACATGGAGAAGCGCGGCCTCACGCCAGAATACGCCTATGCCGCTGGGTTTGGAGCGGTGGAGAAGGGCATCGCCATCCCGGTGTATGACGAGGACGTTCGGCTCAAGAACGTGAAGGTGCGACTGTGGGACGAGAGGAGGTGCCGCTACGTGTATGTTTTCAAAGATCGGGGCAACGGCTACTACTTCTCGCCTGACTTTGCCTGGAAACCGATGCGGTGTTTGGTCATCATGGAGGGTGAGCTAAACGCTGGCGCTTCCTACCTGCCCCTAGACCTGCCTACCATCGGCATCCCTGGGGCAGGCACAGGGCTTTCAAGGAAGCTTGCCGAGAGGATAAAGGAATGCGCAGACTTGGTGGCCATAATAACCGACCAGGATGACGCCGGTCGCCAGCTTGCGGAGCGCATCATCAATCAGCTCGTCTTTATCGGCTATGAGCAGGGGCGAATCCGCGTCCCAAAGGAAGACCAATACCACCGCGACCCCATGGACATCCTCAAGGACCACGGTCTGGATTACCTGGGCAAGAACCTCAAGAAGCGCATTTACAGCCATGGGACTAACCTAAAACCGGCTCGCCGCGCCTCCACGACTGTGGCAAAGGCAGCTGCCATGAGCGGCTCGGGCCTCAACACCAAGCGAGCGCTCGCTAACGCCACGGGCAAGGAAATCGTCAGGCGGCACGCCAGGTACGTTCCCCAGGAGGAGATTGATGCCACCTCCACAATAGAGAACTACCTGACCGAGGAGGTCATGAGGCAGGGCGTCAATCCAATCATGGCGAGGAAGACCGTGAGGCGCTGGATGGTCATGTACGGAATCACGGGCCGCACGGCGCTCTTCATGATTTACGAGGTTCACGGCAAGAAAACTGGCAGCCGTGAGTTTGGTGGGAAGTTCAACTACCAGCGGCAACGCCATCCGCTCATGCAGAGGTACCGCCTTCACAACGAGCGCTACGAGACCACCGGGTTTGACATAGAAAGGCTACTTGAAGACGCTGTCGCCGCCATCAAGGGGATGGTGCAACCGGTGATGGGGTTTTTCAAGAAGCTGGCCGAGCGCATCAATAAGGAGCGGGAGACTTTCGCTGCCTGGATGAGCAGGTTCCCGAGACTTCTCGGATACATCCTGCGGCAACAGGTGAACCCGGTTGCCACGAGCCCGCCGTCAGTCGCGGCAGCCTGAAAAGAAATCTGACAAAGCCCGGTGTAAGACCGGGCTAGGATGGCTTTTACTCTTTGGCTATTTTGAGCGCCGACAAACCTCTTTTTGGCGATTTTCTGGCGGTCTGATATACCCATGAGCGTAAGACACTCAACTAACCTAACACATAGACTCAATATCTCTGAGCGCACTAAGCATAAATACATTGCCTTGAGTGCGCTAAGGTTGGGGTCTTACATACCTTACCTGGTGGTGATAGAGTGTGGTGTGGGGGTACTGTAAAACATGAAGAACCAAAAAGACCAGACCAGAAAGGATGAATACCCTCTTTCTGCAGATAGACTTCTTGGTTCAATAGGTTCTCCTGACAGCAGATCCCGCTTTCGACAGTCTTGACAGCCTAGGACCCACGGGTTACCCTTGTGAATATGGGAATAGACGAGTGTATAGACGATTTGACCGAGGAGTTTCTTGAGAGCATTCCCCAACCCTCTCGTCCAATGGCTCCTTTCCAATGGGTGGGTGGAAAGGGCAACCTGGCCGTCTGGATAGTGCAGTTTATTCCTAGAGGCAAAGTCTACGTGGAACCCTTTGCCGGGGCAGCCTCTGTCTTCTGGCATCTTCCCGGGTCTTACCCAATAGAAGTCCTCAACGACGTGGACGAGCGCATCGTCAACCTCTACCGGGTTCTTCAGGACAGGGACAAGTTTCGCCAGCTTCTGCAATGGCTTGTGTGGACTCCCTACTCTAGGGCCGAGTTCGCTAAGGCGTTGGATACGCTTCAAGACCCTGATGCGGATGACGTGTCGAGGGCCTGGGCCTTCTTTGTGGCCCAAAATCAGGGCTTTGGGGGCAAGGCGAATACAGTTGGGGATTGGGGGCGTAGTCTAACAACTAGTGTCCGTGGGATGGCTGATGCTACAAACAGATGGCGAGGCCGGTTGAAGCTCCTCACCTACTGGCACGAGCGGCTTAGCCGGGTGCAGATAGACTCTGTTGACGGTATCGAGGCGATACGCTATTGGGACACGCCCGATACCGTCTTCTACATTGACCCCCCCTACGTCACGGACACAAGGGTTGATAAGGATTTCTACGTCAACGAGCTGGGGCTTGATGACCACCAGCGCCTTGTAGATGCTTTGCTTGAGGTGAAGGGCAAAGCCGTCCTTTCTGGATATGACCATCCCGTTTACCGGCCTCTTGAGGATGCCGGCTGGATGAAAATCGCTCGAGAAACCGCTTGCCACGTCGCCGGAAGAACGCGAGGGTCTGGGATTCAAGGCAGCGGCTCAGCCATGTCTAAAGTTTCTCGCACGGAGATTTTGTGGGTCAACCACCAATCTCAGATGCCCCTGTTCTAGGGCTTGACAGGCCAAGCAGTGTAGGTTACGCTTTAGGCATGAAACAACAGGAAGTGGCGTAAGGAGGTGGGTGATGGGACTTTGGCACGGCTTTGGACTTTCTTTAGACGACCGCTTGAAGCGTCTCTTTGGCAAGGCTCCCAAAGTGCTTGTGAAAGCATGGGCTCCTGCAGAGATTTATGTGCCCGATTACTTTACGTTTGAGGGAAGGCTAGATGGGGGTAGCGAGGTTGTCCTGGAGTATGGCGAGTGCGGTCCCAGAGAGTTCTGCGAGTATATGGGCGGTTATGAGAAGGGAAAAATCGCCATCGGTGGCCTTGCGTTGGAGGTGGTTCGCAACTTTTTGAACGTTGCCGAGGGAACGACCCGCCTGTATGTCGGTGTGCGTATGGACATCGACCGTGGGAAGCTACTTGGCCAAGAACTGATACCGGTCGAAGAGCTGATACGCGTTAGGGAGCTGGAGCTATGTTTTAGCTCCAGCACCAAAAACCGTCAAGCGGAACTGGAAATACGAGGCCTCAACGAGCATAGCGTTTTGACCACCCGTTATTTTCCTTCTCCAGATTCCTGGCGCATCTATGCATCAGAGGAGGTGAGATACGCGGGTTTATCTAACGAGGAAGGTGCGGAAAAGCCAGAGTGGCTTGAAAAGGCTTTGGATGAGTGGCGCGCACGTTAGCCAGGTGAGCGTTGCCCGGTTCAGAATGCGGTCCACCCGAAATTTTGGGCACAGTCAGTTGATAAGCTTGGCCAGGAAAACTTCTGTCTTCCTCCGAGTGCGGTCCACACAAAGTCTGGTACAGTCCTCTGAGGGCCACCAGGTGTTACGCTCGAACAGAGCCTGCGTAATGGAAACTCTTTGCTTTGCGAGCCACGATCCGGTTTGGCGAAATATGATGCGGGTCATACGTTTATTGGTTATAAGTGGCATGCGGGCCATTGAAAATTTGGTCAAAGAAAGTATGCGGGCTAGAAACTTGTTTGGCCGAGTGGTCTGCAAGCCATGGCGGGGTTTGGCGAAATATGATGCGGGTCATAAAGCCGTTGGTCACGGGGAACATACAGGCCAGTAGACGTTTTGAGCAAAAGAAGATGCGGGCCAAGAAGTCATTGTTCACAGAGGGCACGCGGGCCATGTGTTTTTTGGCTAGGTTGACTGTGGGCCGGGGTAGGTTTTGGCAAAAGCAAATGCGTTTTGTGGAGGTGAGCCATGAAAGAGAGTAGGTTCAAGGGAGATGTGAAGGAAGCGAATCTGGATATTGTTGACCTTGACGATGTTGAGCTTGGTGAAGACATCGGGCTAAGCGAGGAGATGCTGAACGCTCCCGAAATCCGCCACGTGGTCAAGCTCTTCCACGTTTTTCAGCGGGAGCGCATCGCCATCTCCCACTACATACGGCAGAAGGGCGGTTCCGAAGGGCTGATTCGCCTATTCAACTCCCTCTACGAGCTGGAAAAGCGGGCCATCAAGGTGGCAGCCGATTCTGTCAGGCACGACCCGGTGTACCGGTGGCTCACGAGCGTCAAGGGCATCGGCCCCAGTCTGGCAGCCCAGCTCATGGGTCTCGCTCCGGCTGAGAAGTTTCCTCACCCAGGGCACCTGTTCTCCTACGCCGGTTTGACCCCGGAAAAGGGCAACCGAGAGGGCCAGAACCATAGGTATAACCGCCGCCTCAAGGCCCTGGCCTATAAGCTCGCCAAGTCTCAGTTGATGGTGGGTGGTGACTACCGCCCCTGGTACGAGCGTCGTAAGCTTTTCGAGTGGCGCAAGAACCTCGAGGGCAAAAACGCTGAGGTAGCCCTGCGTGGCGCTAAGCAGTACGGCAAGAACACCTCAGCCTACATGTGGGCCTCCGGGATGATGGACCTTAGGAAGGTGGCCCTCTGGCTGGCCGGCAATCTGAAAGTCAAGAATCCCGAAAAGCCGGTTGAGCTGGTGGCTGAAGGCGGCCAGGGCTTACCCATGATTCCGCCTTCGCACGTGGAGGCCCGCACCCTGCGTTGGCTGGCCAAGCTCATCCTGGACCACTACTGGCAGGTGGCCTACTACTACCGCACGGGCCAGGTGTGGGTACCCTACGCCATCGCTCACCTAGGCCACGTGGATAAGATTGACCCTGTGGAGGCACCGTGGCTAATCCGTCCGCAAAACTTTACACCAAATGGCTAGCCTCTCAGAAGTGTCCCTGTGGCGCTAAGGTTACGCGAATCCTTGACCTATCCTTGGTGCCCGTAGGACTTTGCGACAAGTGCGCTACGGATCAGTCCATAGAGCTAGACCGGGTAGCGGCAGCCCAACTCGCCGGCTTTATCGGCATCCGCCGCTACCCACCATCGGGCCAGAGCTGGTACCGCAAGGAGCGCAGGTCAGGTGCAAACAAGCTGTTGACCATGATGCAGGACATAGAAATACCGCACGTGGTAGCGGCGTTCGGCTTCGCTGTTTCTGTAAGAAACAGTATCCCCGCAACGTGGATAAGTCCTCACCAATGGGCGGAGCTTCTCGAAATTTCAAGGCAGATGTACCAGGTAATAGGAGGCAAACATCATGGAGCTAAGCAAAGAAACGCTAGAAATTCTAAGCAGGCCGTTTGACCCGAAGGAAGTCGAGGTCAAGATTCAGTCAGTCAACAAAGACCGCACCAGGGCGCAGGTGGTGGCGTATGTGGACGCCCGCACGGTTCTAGACCGCCTGGACGAGGCGGTCGGCCCCACCGGTTGGAGCGACACCTACGATGTGCTCACCAACGGAACCAACGCCCCGACCAAAGAAACCGTAGAAGAAGTGTCCAGGTTGGTAGAGGTCAAATGCACCCTCACCGTCCTCGGAATCAGCAAGGAGGACGTAGGTGAAGGCGACTCCCTCAAGGCTGCCTTCTCTGACGCCCTCAAGCGCGCTGCCGTCAAGTTTGGGGTTGGTCGCTACCTCTACCGCCTGCCTAAGGTGTGGGTGGACCTGGACGAAAAGGGCAACATCAAGAACCCCGAGGCAGTCAAGCGCTCGCTCCTGGGCAGTGAGGCTGACAACGCCCCTCCTCGTGAGGAAAGGCCGTCGCAGGCTCGAGAGGCAAGGCCCCAACCCAAAGACAACGCCAGCGCCCCTCAGCCTGGTGGCGTCACCGAGGCCCAGCTTCGCTACATTCATAAGCTCTGGAAGGAACTCGCAGCTGATGGAGACAACATCCACGAGTACGCCTCGGCGATTCTTGGCCGCGATGTCCAAAGCTTGAAGGAGCTTACCCGCCAGGAGGCCTCCAAGCTCATCGAGGCCATAAAGGAGGAGTCGGCTACCTGAGATGACCAACTGTCACCAGCGCCTGGCTGCCTTGAGGCTCTTGGCCGGGCTATCGGCTCGGGAGGCAGCCAGGCGCTTGGGATTGAAGCTTAGCCGCTACCTAGCTTTGGAAAGGGGTGAAGCCCAGCTCACACCGGCTATCGCCGACGCTGTGGCAGCTCTGTACGACATTCCGCCGCAATCGGTATGTTCCGGGCCGTTGCCAATACCGCGCTCGTATGGCTACCCCTTTGACGCCGAGGATGAAGTAACCGAAATGCTCCTGACCCTCTACGAGGTGTATGCCGCCATAGACCGATGGCGGCAAGCCCTTGGGGATGAGTGGCCGGAGTACAGGAAGCGCCTCGAGGCCATCACCGGTCTGTCCCTGGCCACGCCATACCCAAACCCAATCATCCACCTGCCGTCAAAGGTGCCGGTGGTGGTGCGCTTTGACCTGCCCCACGTCGTCAAGGGGTGGTTCCCCCCCATCCGGGTTACCGCTCGCCAGGGCGGTAAGGTGACAGAGCACTCCGGTAAGCCCTTCGAGGTTGGCCCTGGCGTGGTTGAGTTCTGGAGCCCTCGAGCTATCAAGCTGCGCCTGCGCTCGAGGGTGTTGTAGAATGTTGAAGTATGGAGTTCAAGAAAGAAACTGAGCGTCTAATTAGGGAAACCGTTGAACGCCTGGCCGAAATCGTTTCAAGGGAGGCCAGAAACGAGTTTGAGGTCGGTCGGCTGGCCTACGAGCTTTCCCAGCTCAAAATCTCCTGGCGAGACATGGGCCGCATGCTGGCTGAGCGCAACCTGGACGTGTCCTACTCGTGGCTACATCGCCTAGCCACCGTCTACCACTGGTGGGTAGCCGTGCACGGTTACTCGCCAGATACCCTTGCCAGGTGGAGCAGAACCAAGCTCTATTACATGGCCAAGCAAAAGGTGTCTGACATCGCGCTTCTCGAGCGGCTTGGCCACCTGAGCGACTCCACCTTTGTCTCCGAGCTTCGCAAAGAGCTTGACCTGCCGCCTACCTCTGCGGTTGTCTCCATATCCCCCGAGGCCCACAAACTCATCAAAGAGCTCGCCGCCAAACTGTCCGACATAGCCGGGACAACTGTTCCTACCAACGACGCGCTGGTCTTTGCGCTGGAGGTCGTGCTGTCCATGGACGAGCGGGCCTTGCGTCGCCTCTGGGCAGCCGCTCACGGAGAGTTTATCGAGGACTACGTCGCGGGCGCAACCTGAAACTCTACCTCTTCTGTTGGGCCATAGCCGCCGTTGGTGATAACCTTCATCCGCCAGCGGCCAGTTAGCGTCCCAAGATACACCTGCACCGCGTAGTTGCCCGTCCAGATTTTGGTTATGGACACCTGCTCGCTGTCCCCGCCTTCTGCCGGGTAGTTGGCCACCATCTGAACCCCGTCAGGACGCCTCACTTCCACTCTTATTGCGTCAGGGTCACTCTCTACCGGCGCTCCGCTGGGAGTCTCCCTTATGTACTGCACCTTGAACACGGCTGCCCCATCAGGGGCCAGGTTTGACCCGAGGCGAATGACATTTAGACTACTCGTCCTACGGAGACTCATACGCACCTCCTGGCGTGTCGGGCGGAGGTCCGAAGATTTCGTTCAGCTCAAATAGTAGCTGGGCTCGCCTGGATACCTTCTCAAGCTCCCTGAGAGCCTTTTCTCTCACCTTCTCAAGGTTCACACCTTCTTTAGCGGCTTCGTTCAAGTCCCTCAGAATCTTCCTTGCCGTGCGCTCTGGCTCCGAAGCCGTGGCCCTGGAGCCTACACCGAGTGGGTTAGGGCTGACCCGGCGAGGCGTGGCCACCAGGCCGGTGGCCGCCTCGATGCCGGTCATGCCGAGCTGCTTGCCCAGGCGCTTTTCCATCATGTCCACGATGGCGGGGTGCCTGTACTGCACCCACACCTTACCCACCACGCTGTCCAGGGTTTGTAGGGCGCTCTGGTCTGTCGCCAAATCCCTAAGGAGTAGCTCGGGGTCAGAAAGAGGAGAGTAGCGGGTAATCCATCTCGGGGTAAAAGACTTCGTGATGTAGGCCCCCACGCCAAATGCCTTCTCGGTGGGCGTAGCGACATCGGGAAAGAGTCGCCGCCCGTACTGAGCGGAGAAGACGGGCGTTGGCTCGTCCCGGATGAGCCCGTAGGCGGCCTCTATGAAAGGCCGCAAGAAGCCCAGGCCCACCACCTCGGTGGCCAGAGAGGTCGGGTCAACGGGTATCACCGGCGTAGCGTAAGAGAGCGGCATCACGATATAGCTCCCATCGCTTCTCCTCACCGGTAGTACCGCCGGCATAGCCGAGGCCAACCAGTCGGGCATGTACGCCGCTATCCGGGCGTGGTCTTCCGGGCCGTCGGTGTTGGTGTAGAAGCTCAGGCTGGCGAACTTAGTCGGCATGGTCAGGGCTGCCGGGTTTTTCGTGAGGGCCTTGCCCACCGCCACCGCCGTCAGGTACATGAAGCTGGGGAAGGCCACGATGCCGTAGTTCTTGACGATGTTCAGCGCAAACGGTACCGACCGGTAGTCGTGCGTGGCGTTCATGGCCACCCACATGGCGTATGCCTCGGGGTTAGCCCTGCCAGCGGCCTTAGCCAGCTCCTTGGCAGCGAAGTAGTTGGCCAGGCGCTGGGCGTTCTCCAGGTAGGCGAACATCTCTACGCCAGAGAGCGCCCTGGTAAGCGGTGAGGCGTCAGGGTTGGTGGTAAAGTACCTGGCGATGGTGCGCCCGGTGTCGTTCAGAACCTTGTCCAGGGTCTCTATGACGCGCTGGACGACACCCTTCCCGGATATTGTCCCCTGGGCGGTTTGCGCTATCCTGCTAGCAGCGTTTTCAATCACCTCTCTAAGCTCGGCGGTGAGCGAAGAGTCCTTCAGCATGTAGATAGCCCCCTCGCCAAGCTCGGTGATGCGGCCTGTCTCGGCGTACTCCCTTAGCGCCTTGAAGGCCTTGGGCAGGTACTTGAGGCTCATTAGCGCCTGCTCGGGGCCGGTAGTGAGCCAGGTGAGCCAGATGTTGCCCAGGAAGTTCCTGACCACGGTGTCAGGTGAGTTCAGGAGGCTCTTGCGCCAGAAGGTCAGAAATGCGGCAAAAGCTGTGCCGCTGGTGGGGTCAACGGAGAGGGTGCGGTTCAGGTCTTCGTAGATGGCCTTAGGAATCCATTTGCCTGCCAGAGGCCCCCACACGTAGGCGCTCTCACCGGCTTCACCCATACGGGTTGTGGCCTCCGGCACCTGCACAAAGCGCAGGTGCGCGCTCCGCACTACCTCCATCGGCGGATCGTCATACACCAGCTTGGCTTCCTTGAGAACCTTGAACAACTGGTCTTGAATGTGGCCAGCGATTTGCTGGCGGGAGGTGTACCTGGCGAACTCTGCCAAAGAGCCCTCCACGTCGTAGAGCTGCACCAGGTGCCGGGTTAGCTCTTCCGCTAACCTCTCCCTCATGGTGCCAGGAACGCCCTGGGAGATGGGCGCTCCTACGACATCTACGTTCAGGCCGGACTGGGCCTTGGAGAGGGCAAGGTAGGCGTTGTACTCCTTGCCGGGGCCGTTGATGACGTCGTGGAGCAGGGCGTTGAAGGTGGCGCTGTCCATATCGGGCCAGTGCTGCTTGAGTATCTTGGCGAAAGCCTCTGCCGTATAGACATAGCGCCCGTCAGAAGCCTTGATGTATTCGGCCAGCTCCTGAAAGGCCCTCTCAGCCTTAGCAATATCCCCGGTGCGGCCAATCTTTTTCAGATACTCTACCGCCCTTTGAGGCAAGCTGTCGGCCTCCACCTCGCTAACCAAAGCAAGCCTACCAGCGGTGATGGCGTTCTTGGCGGCCTCGGGGCTGATGTTGCCGAGGTAGACCTTGCGGGCATACCCCTGACGCACGTCAGCCATCCATTGCAAGGGACTGTAGGGGTAGCCCACCCACTTGCCGTCCTCAAAGCTCCCGAGAAGCGCCTTGCGCTCGGCAGCTCCCATCCATCTGGGGTGTTCAGCCCAGAAGCGCTCTATGGCCCGCTTCTCCACTGCCATCAGGTTGTCGGCAAAGATGGTGCGAGCCTGGGCCAGGTCTGCCGTTGGAATGATGCCCGCTTTGTACAGGGCATTGGCCACCCCCTCTTCCCCGAGAACCCTCTTTGCGAGGCCGAGAATGCTCTCAAGCCCGTCGGCGTCCGTGGGTATTACGCCGCTGAGGGACTTGACCAGCAAGTTTTTGAAGCCCTCCTTGTCGCCCCTGGCGAGAACCTGAGCCAGAAGCCCCGCAGGAGTCTCTATCTTAGCCAGCTCGTCCTGTAGGAGCATCCTGTTTCCGGCAGGGATGGAAGTCATCCAGCCGTAGACCGCCTGCACGGTGTCGCCGTCTAGCGTAGTAGCGCTCCGTAGGATGTCCTGTATCTCCTCTGTTACCCGAGGCAAAGCGCCAGTAGGAGCTTCAAAGCCGTATTTGACCTTGAGCTGTTTGACCAGCTCGCCATCCAAGACGTGCCCACCTGACATGTAGAAGTATCGAGCCGTCGCCTTCTTCTCGGCCTTTAGCAGGTTCGTGGCAGCAATAGAATGGGCAATGGAAGCTAGGTCATGGATGCCGATGTCCTCTAACGCCGTGCCGAGGACAGCATAACCAAGCCCCCGTTCCACGGGAGACTTGCTGGCCAGCATCCTCGCTACCCGCTCACCGCTCAGCGCTTGTGTGGCTTCGCCAAGTTGCAGAGCCAGCCGAGAGGGGTTGTCGCTCCTTGTGGCGGCCCTCAGTCTACCCAGAATCTTGTTGGCATCCTCGGCGTCCTGCTTTGGTAAGTAACGCAGGAAATCGCCATCCCTGAGTTTGCGCAAGAAGACATCAAGGACCTCGTCCATCTCGCCAGCTGCAATGAGTATGTCCTGAATGTACCGGTTGTTCCGCTCCGCCAGTTGGGGAGCGTTCTTCAGGAAAACTTCTTGCGCCGTGGCAGGCATAGAGTAGAAAATCCTCAGGGCTCCGGGTGCGTCAGGACCCTCGGAGAGGATGCGGTAACCTGCCATCCCCTCTTTCATCAAGTCGTTCAGATCAATCTGGGGTGCTTTAGGGGCCTGAAAGAGAGCGCCCGGTGTTTCCTCGAGGTTCACCAGCCGCCCTCGCTCGTCCAGCTTCGGCATGAACCTGGCTCGCTCGCCCAGATACCTCTGCCAGGCGAGCTCAGGGTCAAGGCCCATCTCCTTAGCGGTCGCCTTGTAGATGCGCTCATAGGTGGGCATCCCCGTTGCCCGGTAGGAGATGTCCAGGAAGGCCAGGCGAGCCTCGCGAAGGTAGTCCTGGAAGGTCTTTACCGCCACCTCGGGTTGAAGCCCTAGAGTCCTGGCAAGGCCCCCTAGCTTTTGCGTGGTGGTCTTCAATACCTCATCCGGCACGGCCCAGCCGTACCTGTCCAGGATGTTCCAGGTGTCTGCTGTGAGTTCCTTGGCCAGAACCTCCTGGGGAGTCCCCTTGGGGATGACCTTCCTGGCGCTGAAAGGCAACACCTTTTGCCCGAGGTTTTCGGCAAGGATGTTCTCCAACACGCTAATCCTGGCTACGCTGGCCTGGATGTTTTCCTGGGCCTCGGCGATGACCCTACGCACGATGCCAGGGCCGGTCTCAGGCCCACCGAGGTAGGAGGGTAGCTTGTCAAGAAGCGTCTTGCGCTCGGTGGGCGTGAAGCCGGGGAAGATGAGGTCTTTGATGTACACGGGAAGCCTAATCTTCTCCCCCTGCGGGCCGTACACGGTGCGCTCAAAGAGCTTGGTTTGCAGTATCGGCTCCACCCGCTCGGCGATGGCGTTTATAACGGGGCCGCCAATGGTCTTTGTTGCACCCACAGCCACACCGTAGGGGTTCAGAAAGCGCTGCGCCAACACGTCGGCCTTGCCCGCTAACTCGGCTCCCTTGGAGATGATCTCGGCTACCGGGGCAGCCTTGACAGCTTTTGCGCCTGAAGCGGTCAGGCTCAGCCCCGCCTTGGCGATGCCAAAAACGGCGAGCGGGTCTACTGCCACGTCCATGAGTAAGCCGAGGCCAAACCTGGCGACTGCGCCCTTTTGTTCGTAGTTGGGGTCAATAAGCCTGGCCAGCTCATCACCGCGCACCACCGGGTCGGCTGGTTTGCCGCCAGGCAGGTAGCTTCCTATCCGGTCTATCTGTTCTTTAGCGAGGCGCAAACCGCCCTTGATACCGCCGGTGGCCAGGCCATAGACAAACGCCTTGGCCACATCACCAGGAAGCATCAGCGGGTCTAGAATGGTGAGCGCCTTCTCAAGGAAGGACATCTGCTCGGTTCTGGCCGGTATTCCGGTGGGGTCTGCCATGAACTTTTCGGCCTCTGGGGGGAGGTTGCCGTAACCGGGTTTAGGTGGCACCTGCTCACCTCGCCAGAGGGGAGAGGAGGGGCTGAAGATGTCAAAGGGGCTCTGAGTGCCGGGTGCCAGCGTTGGGCTTTGCCCGGCAGTAAGTGATGCCCTTCTCTTTTTCTTCTCTTCCTCTGTTTCTTGACGAAACAGAGGCGAGTTAGGCGAGAAGATGTCAAAGGGATTGCTCACCCTCCACCCCCGAGGACAAGGCTACCTATGTTGCTTAGACGGGTAGCGTCATACAGCATCATAGCCGATTCGAGCACTCTTCTAATCACTGCGTCCCTGGACGCGTCAGCGGGTAGTTTATACCGCCTTCTGGCGTCTTCAATCAGTTTGGGGTTGTTTTCATATCTGTACCTCACTAGGTTGAGGTATCGCTCTTTTGCCATCTCGGGCGGTAGCGGCCTTGCCATCCCGAGCATTTCAAGGTCGTGTTCAGCCAGTGTACGCAAGAGCGTTGTAAACGCCGGCGTGTACTGAACCCGAACGCCGAGCTTCTCAAGCGACATAGCTGCATAGCCGGCTGCCACAGACGCCATGTCAACCGCCCCGCTTGCGCTTTTGAAGTAGTCAGCCTTTTTGAAGAGTCCTTCATTGCTTTTTCTAAAATTCTCTGGTATGTACTTAGCCAGCATGCGCGGCTTCGGGGTCTCGTTCGGGAATATCCAGGCAGAACCAAAAGCGATGGCAGAGTCAATGGCCAGAGCCTTTTTGCGCGTGCCGGTCTTATCTGCGTCAATGACCGCCTGAAACCCCTTGTCTGGCCCGACCGGTACTTTTATCTTTTCCTCCTTCCCATTCTTTTTGATGGTTATCTCCTGCATCGGAACCCTGGCACCTTCAGTAACCTGGAACGGGTTGTACTTGTTGCCAAACTCGGTGCCGTAAGTAAATACCATAGCCCCAGCCTCTTTGAAGTCATTGGGGATTTGAACGCCAAACTGCTTGAGTATGTTGAACGCGGTTTTTGCGCCCGAAGCGAAGTCGCTGCCCAAAGCGCCCCTAACTGCACCAGATGGGGTGCCCATAGGTGCGATGGTGCCAGAGGGTCTGCTGCCGGTGCCTGGGACTGTCGGTGTGGTGCCGCCTGGGGTCGCACCGCCGGGCCTAGCATTGCCACCTGGTTGAGCGGGGCTGCCTGGCTGAGTATTGCCTGGCGCTGTTCCTGGCTGAACCTGTTGTGGGCTGCCAAGCAAAGCTGCGGCTGCTTCAATAACCTCTTTTTGGTATGCCATAGCGTTCTCGAACGCTACCCCAACAGGGTTATCCTTGTCTTTTAGAACGCCCTCAATGACCTGGTTACACTCTTTCCCAATCCCGGCAATGATGGCAGCTAAGCTCTCCGAAGCGCTACCCCTTACTAAATCAGCGCAAGTTGCAGCCTTTATTCTCATTAGTTCTCCACTAAGCAGCTCCTTAGCCAAAGCGCCCACGTTTTTTGCACCAGTAGTTAGCTTGACGATAAGTTCAGCGATGTTTTTGTCGCTGTTTTGACGAGCCAATTGTTCAAGTTCCTCTAGCTTTATCCTTGCCCAACCCTGCTCAATCTGTTGCGTCTTGAACCACTTTTCAAAGTCAAAATCTTCCCTCTTGAGCTTTAGTTCTTCCCTCTTGAGCCCCAGCTCTTGCGGAATGCTCGCAGCCATTGCGGAGTAGTAGAGTGCCTGCGCTTTTTTGATTGCTACCTCCGCAGATTTGCCAGTAAGCTCAGCCGCCTGAGCCTCCCGCTTGGCCTCCCAATACGACTTGATGAGGTTGACAATGGAGTTGGCATAAGCCTTGCCAAATCGCTTTGTCGATTGGTCGTAAAGGTCTTTTAGCAACCCGCTTTCGCTACCCTTGGGCGGAGGTGGCAGTTCTAATAACTCTTTGACCTTCGTTGATTGCTTTGCAACGATTTCGGCAGTGCTCAGCTTTTTCGCCAAACCACCAACAAACTCTCTTACCTCGGGGTTCACACCCTCGGGGAGTATCCTCAGCGCAAACTTCTTGGCCTCCTCCGGGTTGTCAGATTGGGAGCCCAACGCAAGTAAAGTAGCGGACGTTTTGCTGACCGCATCTACGAGCTGTAGTTCCCTTGCAGTAACCGCTTCCTTTACCCTTTTGGCTATATCCACAGAAAGGGGATTTGCTATGTCCTCTGGTAGGGCAAACGGGTCTAGTGGGCTTGTTAGCACGGCCTTTATCAGTTCTGGGTTGGTTGTTCCAGACTCAAGAAAGATTCCAAGCAAATCTTTAAGCCAGCCCACCCGCCCCTTCACCACGTCTAGCTTGTACCTATCATCAAGCTCCTTTATCTGCCTATCAACCCACCGCGTCCTGGCTTCTACCTCTTTGGTCTCAGCCTCCACCCTTTTTGTGTCGGCCCTAATCTTTTCTGTTTCAGCCTCTATCTGAGCCTGGCGAAGAACCTCGGACTTTACCTGCTGACGAATCAGGGAGATTTGCTCGGTAAGAACCGCTGCCTGTGCTTCAGCAACACCAGCCTGGGCCAGCTCTTTCCTTATCTGCGCGTTCAGTATATCGTCAAGTTTGCTGACCTCTATCTCGCCCTTCTTTATCTGAATGGCGAGGTTCTGAGCCTCAAGCTGCAACCTGGTGAGCACAAGGGGCAGCTTTTGGAGAATATCTTGGGCCTGAGCTTCGGTCAGCTTTTGCTGTGCCTCTAAAAGCCTTATCCTGGGCTCAAGCTCGGCCAAAAGCGTCCTTCGCTGAGCGACGAGGTTTTCAATCTGCTCTTCTGTTAGCCTCAAACCAAGCCTATCGGCCTGGGTCAGTATTTCGCCTCTGGTCCTCAACCCATCGTATAGCCCCTGAAGCCCAACTGCTCCAAGAAGCCTTTGCGCCTCGTTGGGGTCAGTGTTGACGATTAGCCTGGAAAGGGCGTCGATGTCCTTAGTGGCCAGCTCCCTGTAAACGCTAAGCTTGTTGGCTGCCTGGGCGACCGTGGGGAAGACAGAGACAGCCCTTTGGACAGCGGGGCTATCAATCTTGCCCAGCGCTAGGTCCGTTACAGCCTCTTTTATGGCATCTATGCCCCCAGGTTCAACCTCCTGGATGCCCTGGGTCTGAAGGAGCTGAGTGAAGGTCTGAAGAAGCTGACCGGAGACCTGAGCCTTGCGCTGGAACTCAAGGGCCTCTAGCCTCTGGCGCTGCTCAAGCTCGGTCTGGCCCACCTGACCAAGCCCCCTACCGAGGCTCTGGCCGATGGAAGCGAGGAGCCGGGAGAAAGCGTCCATGCTACCTCCTAAGTTGGCATGCGCTTAGGCGCACCTGGCATAATGTCAAGCGGAATCCCCGGAATGTCAAACAAAGTCCCGGGAGTACGGACCGGACGCGAAGACCTGGATAATCCGCCCAGGTTCAGGTTGAAGCTAAACAGGTCTGGCCTGGCAGTAAGAAGCGTGGGTAGCCAGGAGAGGTCAGGCCCCATCTTGCCGTAGTAGTCCATGAGCTGGCCTTGGAACTGCGCCTGGTTGCCGAGAACCTGTGCCAGGTTGGTCTGGGCAGCCAGCAGGGGCTGAATCTTCTGCATGTCCATCTGGGCCAGGTTCCTCAAAAGGTCGGCCTGCACCTGTGAGGAGATGTCAGACACAGCTGCCACAGACAAACCAGAGTTGGCCAGGCCAGCCTGCCCTGCCGCTGCACGAGCGGCCTGAAGGGCGCGCCCCTCCACCAGGGAAGCGTAGGGACTGAGCCGTCCCGTGAAATCTCTATTGGCAAGCTGGGCGGCGGTGTTGATGGCCGCAAGCGCGGCCTCGGTCTGACGGGCGAGGGCAGCGTCCATAAGGGCCTGACGCTGCGCGGCTTCCTGTTGAGAACGGAAGCCTCCGATTAGGCTGGCCCCGAGTTGAATCATGCCAAGGATACCAAGTAAGTCCATGAGATACCTCCTTTTTGATTATACTCTACCGGGCGTAGTAATCCGCCCAAAGCCCGGCGTTAGAGTACAGGGAAAGTGTTCCCTCCCTGATTCCCCCTACGAAGCCCTGTTGGTAGTGCCAGGCATCGGGCACCGTGAGGCTGGGTAGCACCCGTAGCCTCACGCTCCCCATCTCCTCCGTGGAGTTCCAGGCCATCTCCCGCTTCTTGTGAAAATGCCCAAGCAACCACTCCCTCCACACCGAACCTGCCCAGTCCTGTGACGCTTCGTTGGCCATGATAAGGGGAAGCTGGTTCGTCTTTACCCAGGCCCCGTGTGTGAAGCCGAGCAAGACGTCGCCGCGCCGGTAGTACTTGCGGAGCCTCGGGGAGTTGTCTACCTCAACCGGCAAGCCCCGCCCCTCGTAATACCACCGCATGACTTCACCGAGGTAGAAGGCCCGCTGGTAGTCGTGGTTGCCAGGCACAACAACAACGCGCACCGGTGCGATTTCGGCAGCCCAGGCTACCGGCCCCTTGATGAGGGCTTCTGCTACCACCTGGAAGGCTTTTTGCCAGCGGGAGTCCACGTCTACCCTGGTTCCTGTTGTGGTGGTGTTCTCGTGCGTGTCAGCGTGAAAGAGGTCGTTCCCTATGGGAAATACAATCTCACTTACCCTGCGGCCAGACAGCCTGGAGAGCAGGTTGGAAGCGATGGCGTTCATGCGCTCGAGGGCAGTTTCCGTGTCGTATTGTTCCCCCACCTCCCGATGCCAGGCCAGCAT
>Ga0308396_1000493_pt1 | contig 25837 bp, 20 predicted proteins | sample Hotspr2SamplePe2_FD_202359 | JGI IMG/M metagenome (GOLD analysis project Ga0308396, IMG submission 202359) | Hot spring phototrophic mat microbial communities from Mushroom Spring, Yellowstone National Park, Wyoming, United States - 20050930_Pe2 ... | reverse complement strand
CGTCATGTCCCAAAGATACCCCAAAGCCGCTACCCGGTAGAACCCCCGGATGCGGTAGCCGATGTGTTGCACTTGCATGGCATGCCTCCTGGTTCAGAGGAGTGCCAAAGGTTTCTGAGCTTATGCACCGACCATGTTCCGCAACCCTGCTGACGATTCTTCCTTTCGTGCTTCCCGCCGCCGGTTGCTTTTTGGTGCCGGGGCGCTGCTTGCCACGAACGGCTGGCTCACCCTCTTTCCCCGTAGTGCCGCAGCTGCACCGATCACGCGATCTGCCGCTTGAAGCGATCGTCAAGGAGAGCTTTGCCCAAAGCAAAATGGCCATTTTCAACAACGCTGCCCAAGCCTGGAACCACTCCTTCTACTGGCAGAGTCTCAAACCCAACGGTGGGGGCGAACCGCCAGCCACACTGCGTGACAAGATGATCGACGCTTTTGGCAGCGTAGCCGAGTGCAAAAAGGCGCTTGCCGAGGCTGCCGTTGGCCAGTTCGGCAGCGGCTGGGCGTGGTTGGTGGCCGAGGGGGGCAGGCTCAAAGTGATCCGTACCCCCAACGCTGAAACGCCACTCACCGGTCCAGCAAAACCGCTCCTGACAATCGACGTCTGGGAACACGCCTACTATCTCGATTACCAGAACCGGCGAGCCGATTACGTCCAGGCGGTGCTTGACAAACTGATCAACTGGGAGTTTGCCTTGCAAAACCTGGGTTGATCCTGCCGTGACTGGGGAGCGCAGCCATTGCCCGCTGGTGACAATGCCTCTGCGCTTCCCCAGAGCAGGGATGATCCGTTACGCCTTACCGTGTTCGCCCAGACGCAGCCAGGTATCGACCACCGTATCGGGGTTGAGCGAAATCGTTTGGATGCCGCGATCCATGAGCCATTCGGCAAAATCGGGGTGATCCGATGGCCCTTGGCCGCAGATCCCCACATACTTGCCGAGGCGGTTACAGGCATCGATCGCCATTCCCAGAAGCACCTTGACTGCTGGATCGCGCTCGTCAAATGACTCGGCTACCAGCCCCGAGTCGCGGTCCAGACCGAGCGTGAGCTGGGTGAGGTCATTGGAACCGATGGAGAAGCCGTCAAAGGTCTTCAGGAACGATTCAGCAAGGAGGGCGTTGCTGGGAATTTCACACATCATGATGATCTCAAGGCCATTCTCCCCTTTGACCAAGCCGTTGGCGGCAAGGAGTTTCACCACTCGCTCGCCCTCCTGGACAGTACGCACGAAGGGGACCATGATCTTGACGTTGGTCAGCCCCAAGACGTTTCGCACCTTCTTGAGCGCTTCGCACTCCATTTCGAAGCAATCGCGAAAGCTGGGAGCGATATAGCGTGCCGCGCCACGAAAGCCGAGCATCGGATTCTCCTCCTCCGGCTCGTAAATTTCGCCGGCAAGGAGCTTGCGGTATTCGTTGGATTTGAAGTCAGAAAGGCGCACGATCACCGGGTTGGGATAAAAGGCCGCGGCAATGGTGGCAATCCCTTCGGTGAGTTTCTCAACGAAAAAGCTTCGCGGACTGGCGTAGCCGCGTGCCCGGCGCTCGATCTCTTCACGCACCGAAGCTGGGATCCGGTCGAATTCGAGGATTGCCCGTGGATGGATCCCGATGACGTTGTTGATGATGAATTCCAGCCGGGCCAGGCCAACTCCGGCATTGGGAATCTGGGCGAATTCAAAGGCAAGTTCTGGGTTGCCCACATTCATCATGATCTTGACCGGTAGTTCAGGCAGATCGGTCAGATCGGTGCGCTGAACTTCATAGGGGAGTTCGCCGCGATAGACGTAGCCGGTATCCCCTTCGGCGCACGAGACGGTCACTACTTCTCCATCTTTGAGGACTTCAGTGGCATCGCCGCAGCCAACAATTGCCGGCACCCCCAGTTCCCGAGCGATGATCGCCGCGTGGCAGGTACGCCCACCGCGGTTGGTGATGATCGCTGCCGCCCGCTTCATCACCGGTTCCCAGTTGGGATCGGTCATGTCGGTTACCAGCACATCGCCACTTTGCACACGGTCGATCTCGCTGATCGAATGGACAACACGCACACGACCAACGGCCACCTTCTGCCCGATGGCGCGGCCCTGAACCACCGCTTTGCCATGCTGTTTGAGGCGATATTTCTCCAGCACTTGGCCGCTCTTGGCCGATTTCACCGTCTCCGGACGGGCCTGGAGAATATAGAGTTTGCCATCGATCCCATCTTTCCCCCACTCGATGTCCATTGGCCGGCCGTAGTGCTGTTCGATGAGCACCGCGTAGCGAGCAAGCTCGAGCACATCATCATCTGAAAGGGAGAAGCGGTTGCGCTCCTCAGCGCTCGTAGCCACCTCCTTGACTCGACCCGGCTCACCTGGAGCAGTAAAGACCATTTTGCTCATCTTGGAACCAAGCGCGCGGCGGATCACTGCCGGATAACCCTTGGCCAAGGTCGGTTTATGGACGTAGAATTCATCGGGGTTGACCGACCCTTGTACGACCATCTCCCCAAGCCCGTAGGAGGCGGTGATAAAGACAACGTCGCGAAAACCCGATTCGGTATCGAGCGTGAACATCACCCCGGAGGCACCTAGGTCGGAGCGGACCATCCGCTGCACCCCAGCCGAAAGGGCCACTTCGGCGTGGCCAAACCCTTTGTGCACCCGATAGGCAATGGCCCGATCGTTGTAGAGAGAGGCAAAGACCTCTTTGATCGCATGCAAAATGTTGTCGATGCCGCTGACGTTAAGTAATGTCTCCTGCTGGCCAGCAAAAGAGGCGTCGGGTAGATCTTCGGCGGTGGCCGAGGAGCGCACCGCAAAGCTCCCTTCCCCTTCGCGGGTGAGATCAGCATAAGCCTGTCGGATCGCCGCTTCGATCTCGGGTGGGAAAGGGGCCTCTATCACCATCTGACGAATCGCTGCTCCAGTTCGAACCAGTGCCGGCACATCATCAACGTTGAGCGATTCAAGAAGCGTGTGAATTTTTTGCTTCAAGCCGTTACTATCCAGAAAGTACCAGAACGCCGCGGCCGTGGTCGCAAAACCATCAGGTACGCGCACAGAATGAGGCAACTGGCTGATCATCTCTCCAAGCGAAGCATTTTTGCCGCCAACTTGCGCCACGTCGCTCATCCGCAGTTCGCGCAGCGGGATCACAAAACGGGTCATACCAACTCTCCTTCACGGATCGGATAAAATATGACGCTATTATACCGATTCTGATGCAATTTTTCTTCCCTTAGGAATACCGATGCCGATCCCCCAAAAGCGCCATGTCTTTTATGTCTCCGACGGTACGGGCGTCACCGCTGAGATGTTGGGGGAGAGTCTGCTAGCGCAGTTTCCTGACCTCGATTATGAGGTAGTTCGCGCCCCGTTCATCGATTCCGAAGAGAAGGCGCGTGAACTTCACGCACAAATCACTGCAGTTAGCCAGGCAAGCGGCTACCGTCCAGTGGTCTTCACCACCTTGGTCAAGCCCGAAGTCGTCGCTGTAGTCCGGCAAGTCCCGGCGCTGGTCATCGATCTCTTTGGCGCTTTTATCAAACCGCTGGAGCGAGAGCTCGGCCAGGAGAGCACCCACAGCGTAGGTCGCTTTCACAGCATTCGCGACCCGCACGGTTACCACCGGCGGATCGAGGCGATCAACTTCGCCTTGGCCCACGACGATGGGATCGCCCAGGATCATACGCTTAATGAAGCTGATATCATCCTCATCGGGGTGTCGCGTTCGGGTAAGACCCCGACAAGCCTTTATCTAGCGATGACCTATACCGTCAAGGCCGCCAACTATCCCTTGATCCCGGAAGACCTTGACCGGATGCGCCTGCCGAACGCACTGCGGCCCCATCGCGAAAAGCTCTTTGGTCTGACGATCGCCCCGGATCGGTTAGCCCAGATCCGCTCTGAGCGGCGGCCCAACAGCCACTACGCCGAACTCGACACCTGCCGCCGCGAAACGGAGCTTGCGCTGGAATTGATGCGGCGCGAGGGAATTCCCTGGCTCGATACCACCACCAAGTCGATCGAGGAGATCGCTGCGGTGGTGATGCTTCACCTGGAAAAGATCCGCCGTTATGCCCAATGCATGTAAAGGAAACGACCAATGACCGAGAAAAAAGGCAAAGCCAAGAAGCGGCGCACGCATCCTAGCGCCATGCCCAAAGGGGTTGAACAGCTTTGCTGGCTGGCGCAAGGGCTGTCACGCTCCGGCAGCCGCGCCGAGGATCAGTGGTGGGAACGGCAACTGGTCCAGAGCGTTCGCACCCTCTTCGACGAAGGGGATGACCAGCCGGTTCAGCTCGCCCTCGAACACCTCTTTCGCAGCGACGATTCCGCTTATGGGGAGCTGCTTGACGTGGTCGAGAGCGAAGCCGAGATGGTTCAGGTAGGCGAAAAGGTGCTGTTGCTTGTTGCCGCACCGGTTCTAGCCTGGTCGCGTTATTCAGTGCCGGTCAAGACAATCCCGCCGGCTGTACTCGAGCAGCTGCGTACGCTTCTTTCTAGCCATATCTTCGCTCCGGGGGTACACTTTGCCTTGGCCGACTATCTCTTTAGCCCTGACCAGCTTCCCGACTCCTATCTGGCTACCCGCCGCTTTCTCCTAGGGATGGCCGGGACTGCGGCTGGCAACGGTACCTTCGCTATCGATGGCCAACAGTTGCCGCAGACGATGAACTTTCTCTCCGATATCCGTTATCTGCTCATTGCAGCGCTCGTGCATCCCGGCGAACCGATCTTTCGCTGGCACATTCCTGGCTGCCAACGTGACCAGGCCTATGCCGATTGGCGCAAACGGGTCTTGCCGATTTTTGAGCGACTCCTGATCGGCTGTGGGATCGAGATCGACCAGCCCGATGCCCTTTTTACTGCCTCACGCAAAGCCAGCCAATATGCCCGTCTCTTTGCCATCTTTGCCGCGATCGCCTATCTGGCCACCGAATTCGACATTGGCGCTGGGCAGCTGCGCGCTGTGATTGCGCCCTGTGAAGGTAGCGGCGACTTTGAATTCCGCATTGGGCTGTGCCTCAAACCGACCGAGCGAGTGGTTCACGGCCTCTCCTGGCCATTGCTCGCTAGCAACGAGACCGAAGAAGAGGCGATTGACGAGATCCTTAAGACGCTACGCGAATCGGGAGTGACCGACACCCTGGTGCTGCGTCGCACCCTCCCCCTTGAATTTTGCGAAGATTGTGGCGCACCGCTCTTTCCCAACCCAAAGGGCGAGCTGGAGCACGTCCAGAGCCCTGACGATGAGACGGGCGACGACGAGCCGCTCGGTCACGGCAAGAATCCGCCGCGCTACCTCCATTAACGGGGCACGGGGGCGCAGTGCCACCGATCGTCCCACTGGCGCTCGGTGCTTTGGCCGGTGCCCTCCTGTGGCACCAAAGCGCTGCTCTCCCTTCAACGCAGGTAACCTGGCTCGTCGCCCTGGCTGGTGGAGCGGGGCTACTTGTAGCCTGGCGCATTGCTGGCTGGCGTCGGCATCCCCTTCTCTTTGCCGCGATGGCCGCGCTCCTGTGGGCGATGAGCGCTGAACGAAGCCGCCCCTTTTTTGCCCAACCCCTGCCCGAATCGTGGTTCACCACCCCCCAGTGGCTGACCCTCACGGTCTTTACCCGCGCACCACTTGCTGGTACCACCAAAGCAATCGTCGCCGAAGTCGATGGCCCAGCTGGAGAGAGGTGGCGCGTGCGCTTGCGTGTTCCGCAAGAGCAGCTCGAGCGGTGGCTGCCAGGGGAACGCTACCGCGCCAAGGTTCGGCTGCGACCAATCGTCGGCTCGCTCCAACCAGGGGCGTTCGATAGCCAGTGGTGGGCTTTCCGCCAACAATTAGCCGCCCAGGGACGGATCGACGAAGCGTCACTGCTTGCGCCCGGACCGCTCCCGGCCCCCCTGCGTCTGGAACGCTGGCGGGCTGAGCGGGCCGAAGCGCTTTCAGAAGCCACCCCCGCGCACGGCGAGTGGCTGCGCGCGCTTGCCATTGGCGATCGAAGTAGCTTTGATGAAGCGACCTGGCGCCTGGTACAGCAGACTGGAACCGCACACCTGGTGTCGATCTCCGGAATGCATGTGGCGCTGGTTGCCTGGCTCATTGGCTCGCTTGTGCGCCACCTCTGGCAGCGGTCGCCGCGCGCCACAAGCTGGCGACCAGCCAGCGAAGTCGGCTGGTTGATCGCCGCCCTCTCTGGGTGGGCATACGCTTTGGTTGCTGGCCTGGGAATCCCAGCGCTGCGTGCAGCGCTGATGCTCACCGTCGCGGCAGCAGCCACACTTACCCGTGTGCGCCTGCCGCTCTGGGGGACGCTCCTAGCAGCCTTATGGATTGTCCTTCTCGTCGACCCGTGGGCAGTGGGGGAGGCCGGATTCTGGCTCTCATTTGCCGCAGTGGCGATTCTGCTTGGCGTTAGCCAGGCTTTCGGACGCAGAGCGCCAGCGACCCCTTCCGCTGCTGGCGCAGCGCCGGCCTGGCTGCAGCGAACCGTAGCGGCACTTGCTCCTTACCTGACCACCCAAGTGGCGATCACGCTTGCTCTCATCCCTTTGACCCTTCTTTTTTTCGGGCAGGCCGCACTGGTCGGATCTTTGGCCAACCTTCTGGCCATTCCGCTGCTTGCCTGGGTTGCTACGCCGCTTGCGCTCCTACTTCTTATCTGGCCGACCCCATGGCTTGGCCACCTCTTTGCTGCGCTCATCGGCAAAACCCTGGCGATGCTGGCCTGGGCAACAGAGCTGCCGTTGGCAGCGATCACCGCCCCGCCACCGCAACCGGTGGTGCTGATAGTGGCCGCAGCAGCGCTACTGGCCGCGCTGCTCCTTCCGCGTGGCCTGGCCCCACGCCTTGCCGCGATTCCAGCCCTTATGCTCTTGTTTGCCCCAGCTAGCAGCCGACCAGAACCGGGGACAGTGCGCATCACGCTACTTGACGTCGGTCAGGGTCAGGCAATTCATTTGCAGACGGCGCGCCACGACTTGCTCGTCGATGCCGGACCAGCCGCGCCAGGGAGAGATAGCGGAGAGCGGCTCGTTCTTCCCTACCTGGTTGCCCGCGGGGTGCGCCGGCTCGACGGGGTGCTCATCACCCACTTCGATCGCGACCACGCCGGCGGCCTTTCTGCACTGGCGGCAGCGATCCCGATCGACCACCTTTGGTGGGGTGGGCCACCCTACTTCGACCCAACGCCGCACCTGCCGCCAAACCTTACTTCAACCTCGCGCACCGCCTGCCAGGCAGGGGCAACGTGGGTCTGGGACAGGGTGCGTTTTCATCTCCTCTGGCCACCCCCAGGGTGGTCGGCGGGAAAAGAAGAGAACGCCTACTCCTGTGCGCTCCTTGTCGAAACGGCTGAAGGGGCTCGTTTCGTGGTTAGTGGCGACCTACCGAGCCGGGAAGAGGAGCTCATTGTCAAGCGCGCTGCTGACCTTGGCCCGCCGAAACCGACCGCCGTCGTGGCTGGCCACCACGGCAGCAAAACCTCGTCGGCACCAACATGGGTCCAATTCTGGAAGCCAGAAGCGGTCCTCTTTTCAGTGGGCGCCTTCAACCCCTTTGGCCACCCTGACTGTTCTGTCGTAACACGCTGGGAAGCGAGCGGGGCCACCCTGTGGCGCACCGACCGCGACGGCGCGCTGACCGTCACCCTTGCTGGCCAAAGCATAACCGTGACCTCGACGCGCGCTGCCAATTCGCGCTACTGGCGCCAACCTGTCCCCCTTCCCCGCTGCGGCCGCCCATGATACGATGGCAGGCGCTGAAACGCGGCGTCTGACCACGCAGCAAAGGATTTGGCGTTTCTTTGAGATGGCTGGGGAGAAGGAGCACGATGTGGTGGCAGAAGATGCGCAAGCTTTTTGCCCCCGATGCGGGAGCAGAGAATACCCCCACGGCTAGAACGATACACTCGAGCACGCCGCGCGGCGACTGGGTGGCCTGCCTGAACAGCGCCGGATCGCACCGGATGGTCTACTACGAGTGGGGCGACCCCGATAACCCCGAGGTGGTGATCTGCGTCCACGGGCTAACCCGCACCGGACGCGACTTTGACGCGCTGGCCGCTCAGCTCAGCCGCCACTATCGTGTGATCTGCCCCGACATTGCCGGTCGGGGGCTTTCCGACTGGTTGCCGGTCAAAAGCGAATATGGCATCCCCCGCTACACCGCCGACTGCCAGCAACTCATCGCCAAGATCCAGCCGCAGCGCCTTTACTGGGTGGGCACCTCAATGGGCGGTTTGATCGGTATGACGCTCGCTGCCCAGCAGCAGCCAATTGCCAAGCTGGTACTCAACGACGTCGGAGCGGTGATTGCTGCCGAAGCGCTGGCCCGCATCGGTTCTTATCTTACTGCTTTGCCGCGCTTTTCATCGCTTAGCCAAGCCCAAGCCTATCTGCGCCAGATCCACGCCCCATTTGGGCCGCTCACCGACGCCCAGTGGGCGCACCTCACCCTCCATTCGGTGCGCCAAGAGGGTGACGGCCATTGGGTGTTGCACTACGACCCTGGCATCGCCTTTCCCTTCCTCTCTGCCTTTGCGCCGCAAACGGTCGATCTCTGGCCGCTCTACGAAGCGGTCCGTTGCCCAACACTCCTCATTCGCGGTGCCGAATCGGACCTTTTGCCCCGCACGGTTGCTCAGGCGATGACTGAACGGGGACCATGCGCCACCTTGGTCGAATTCCCCGGCATCGGCCACGCGCCGGCTCTGCTTGATCAGGACCAAATCGCAGTGGTGCGCGACTTTCTCCTCGACCAAAAAGGGTAACCGAAACCCACCAGCCAAGTGAAGAAAACGCTGAAGCAGCGTCCTACTGCAGCTGGTCTCCACAGACGATCCGCCCGGCGACCAGGTGGCAGCGGCGATCGAGCCGCGCTGCCAACCCTTCGTCGTGGGTCACGACAACCAGCGCTGCCCCCTGTTCATGGGCGCACTGCACAAGAAGCGAAAAGACCTGCTCGGCATGGGCGCGGTCAAGGTTACCGGTCGGTTCATCGGCCAAGAGGCAAAGGGGCCGGGTCACCAACGCTCGGGCGATCGCTACCCGCTGTCGCTCCCCGCCCGAAAGTTGGGCCGGGCGGTGGTCAAGCCGGTGGCTAAGCCCCACGGCAGCGAGCATCGCCGCCGCAGCCTCTCGGGCCTGCGCACGCGCCGCGCGGCGGATGAGAAGCGGCATCATCACATTTTCAAGCGCCGTAAATTCAGGCAGAAGGTGATGGAACTGATAGACAAAACCGAGCGCCCGGTTGCGCAAACGGCCTTTTGTCATCTCGTCGAGTTTATCGAGCCGATTGCCCAGCAGCCACACCGCCCCCTCAGACGGACCATCGAGTCCGCCTAGAAGGTGGAGCAGCGTGCTCTTGCCCGACCCCGAAACGCCGACGATCGCCACCGACTCGCCGCAGCGCACCTCAAGATCGACACCGGCGAGCACGCTCACTTCGCTCGCGCCGTCGCGGTAGCGTTTGGTCAAATTTTGGCAGGCAAGAACCACCTCACTCATAACGAAGCGCCTCGGCTGGATGGAGGTGAGCAGCGCGCCAGCTCGGGTAGAGGGTAGCGGCAAGGGTAAGGAGAAGCGAGACCGAAACCACCAATACCACGTCGCTTGCCAGCACTCGCGAAGGGAGGTCGCTGATGAAATAGATATCTTTGCGCCACAGCGTCGAACCCGTTAACCACTCGAGAAAAGCGACAACCTCTGGCACATGGTGAGCCAGCCACAGCCCAAGAAGCGTTCCAGCGGCAAGGCCGATCGTCCCGATAGCAGCCCCTTGCACGACAAAAATCGTCAGAATCGACCAAGGCGAAGCCCCAAGGGTACGCAGGATGGCGATATCGGAGCTCTTATCCTGCACGCTCATCACCAGCGTGGTAACCAAGTTGAAGGCAGCGACCATCACGATCAGAAAGAGAATGAGGGTCATCATCGTCTTTTCCAGTTGCACGGCCCGGAAGAAGTTGGCATGGCGGCTGGTCCAGTCGCTCAACCACAGCCCCGGGGGTAGCTTCGCCGCCCATTCGCGCACTTTGCGCGGTGCCGCGAGCGGCTCGACCAAACGCACCCGCACCCCGGTGACTGACTCCCCCATCCGGAAAAAGGCCTGAGCATCGGCTAGTGGCAGCAGCACCAGTCCAGAATCAAACTCGTACATCCCCGAATCAAAAAGAGCAGCCACACGAAAGGCGCGCAGCCGCGCCTGCCCTCCGGTCGGGCCGACCAGCGAATCGGGGGCGAGCAAAAGGAGCGCATCCCCGATCCCCACCCCCAACCGGTGGGCCAGATCCACCCCCAGTGCGATCGTAAACGAACCATCAGCCAGATCGGCAAGCGCCCCGGCGACGACGAAGTGGCGCCATTGCCCCACCTCACCCTCGCGCTGCGGGTCGATGCCGCGCACCACCACCCCTTGCGCCGCGCCAGAGCGCGTAGCGAGCGCCTGCCCGGCGACAAATGGCGCCACTGCGATCACCTCTGGGTCGCGTTGCAGCCATTCGGCCACTTGCTGCCAGGGGTGCAACTTTCCCCCCTCGCCGCTCACTTCGACGTGCGCTGTTACCCCAAGGATGCGGTTACGCAGCTCCTCCTGAAACCCGTTCATCACCGAGAGCACAACGATCAACGCCGCCACGCCGAGCATCATCCCGGCCATCGACGCGAGCGCAATGAACGAAACAAACCGGCTTTTGCCGTGGCGCTGCCGACGTACGTAGCGCCACCCTATCCACCATTCGAACGGCAAAGTCTCCCCTTTCCGGTAAGATAACGGGCATGGAGCTGATCCTACCCGGTGCGCTTTGGCCAAACCCCTCTGCCACTGCTTTTGCCCCCAGCGAAACGCATCCGCGCCTTGCCCGTTGGCTGGGGCAGAGTCGGATCACCGCACAGCCGCAATCGTACCAAGAAATCCTGGGCCAACGCTTGGGCCTGCCGCCCGAACCAGCGGCGCGGCTGCGTTGGCTGGGAGAGCACCACCCTGAGACGGGCGACGAGACGCTGGCAGGAGCGATCTTGTGCGCCGACCCGATCCACCTCTACCTTGCCCGTGAGCAGTTGGTGGTGACCGAACTCGGCGCTGCCCACCCTTCGGCCGACGAGGCCGCGGCACTAACGGCCGCGCTCACCGAAGCGGTGCGCTCCCTTTGGCCGATGGCCCGTTTCGTTGCTGCCGTCCCCACTCGCTGGTACCTCTGTGGGATCCCCCCAGAGGCCGTTGCCGCGATCGCCTTCACCCCCCTTGCCGAAGCCTCAGGCCGGCCGTGGCGCGACGCGCTGCCGCAAGGACCAGCGGCGCGGCAGTGGCTGCGCCAGATCAATGAGTGGCAGGTGGTGCTTGCCAACCACCCGGTCAACCGGGCACGGGAAGCGCGCGGGCTTCCGGCCATCAACGCCGTGTGGGTCTGGGGCGAAGCGCCGCTTGCATCTACCACCCCTCGGCCCACGCCGCAGCGCCAGACCATCGTCATCGCCCCAGAAAGTGACCCCCTGCTCGTTGGTTGGCTCCGGACCGTCGGTTGCCCCTTTCAAACAGAGGTGCCGCTACGCCCAAGATCACCTGGTACGGTCGTTGTGCTCGATGCCCTTGCCGAACCGGCCCGTCGCCTGGATCTTGCTGCCTGGCAAGCGCAACTGGCTAACCTTGAGCGCCAATGGTTTGCCAAGCTGCCCACGCCGAAGGCAATCTGGCTTGCTGCTTATCGCGCTTCGTTTGTTGCCCATCCCCGCAGGTGGCGCGTCTGGTCCCCTTCCCGCTCGTTAGAGACGTTGATTTTCCAACCATGACTCACCACTCGTTATCGCTACGCATCCGCCCAGTGTCACCGCGGATTGTCCATCGCTTGCAAGCTGCTGGAATCGACCCCTTGCTTGCCCGCCTCTATGCTGCCCGCGGCGCCACCGATCCGGCCCAATGTCGCCACGACCTTGCTGCACTTCTCCCACCAGCAGCGATGAAGGGGATCGATACAGCTGCTGCCCTGATTGCCGATGCCGTCATGGCCAAAGCGCGAATCGTTGTCGTCGGCGACTACGACTGCGACGGGGCTACTGCCACCGCCTTGGCCGTGCGCGCCCTCTCAGCGATGGGTGGTGATGTCGCCTACCTGATCCCCAACCGGTTCACCGACGGCTATGGGTTGAGTCCCCGCATTGTTGAACTGGCTGCTGAACGCTTTGCCCCGCAGCTTCTGATCACTGTCGATAACGGCATCGCCAGCCATAGTGGGGTTGCCGCGGCGCATCAGCGCAACATCCGGGTCGTGATCACCGACCACCACCTTCCCGGCGAAACGCTCCCAGCCGCCGACGCACTGGTCAACCCGAACCAGCCCGACTGCCCCTTCCCTAGCAAAGCGATTGCGGGCGTTGGGGTCCTTTTTTACGTGATGATGGCTGTACGCGGCGAACTGCGCCGCCGCGGCTGGTTCACCAAGGAGCGCCCAGAACCCAATCTGGCTCAATGGCTCGACCTGGTTGCGCTGGGGACGGTGGCCGATGTCGTGCCTTTGGATCACAACAACCGCATCCTAGTCGCCCAGGGGCTGGCGCGGATTCGTGCTGGCCGTGCTTCACCAGGGCTTATCGCCCTCTTTCAGGCCGCGCGGCGCGACCCCCGCTTTGCCAACAGCCAAGATCTGGGCTTTTTTATCGCACCTCGGCTCAATGCTGCTGGTCGATTGCAGGCGATGACTTTAGGAGTAGCGTGCCTCTTGGCCGACTCGCTGGCCAATGCCCTGCCCCTTGCCCAGCAACTCGACGCGATTAACCGCGAACGGCAAGCGATTGAAACCCGGATGCGTGACGAAGCCCTCGTTCTGACCGATGGGATGGCAATTGGGGAGCAGCAAACGCTTGTGCTTTTTCATCCTGGGTGGCACCAGGGAGTGATCGGCCTTGTTGCCAGCCGCCTCAAAGAGCGCTATGGCCGCCCCGTTTTTGCCTTTGCACCGCACGAGGATGGGTTGATCAAAGGGTCGGGGCGCAGTGTCCCCGGGCTGCATCTACGGGATGCGCTCGATCTGGTGAGCAAATGGGAACCAACACTCCTTATCGCCTTTGGCGGCCACGCGATGGCCGCCGGGGTGATGCTGCGCGAAGCGGACCTGCCGCGCTTTACCGCCCTCTTCGAGGAGGCCGTAGCGCGGCTTGCCCCCGATGGACTTAACCCCAACATTCTGGAGACCGACGGGTCGCTTCCCTTGTCCGAGGCGACGCTCTCTACTGCCGAGCGTCTCCAAGACGTTGTTTGGGGGCAGGGATTCCCCGCCCCCCTTTTCCTCGACACCTTTGCCCTTTTGGAACAGCGACTGGTCGGTGGCGGACATCTGCAGCTGCGCCTCTGCCGCAACGATGGGGATCGGCAAGCGGCTTTTGCCGCGATCCGCTTTCGCCAAACCGAACCGTTCCCCCCCTCCTTTACTGGCGCTTACCAATTGACTATCGACCGCTACCAAGGCGAACCCCGGTTGCGGCTGCTGCTGGAAGGAATTGCCCCAGCCATTGGCGGCGACGCCGTAAATCTGGGATAATGGTCCTTTGTGGTCATGCAGCAACAAGGAGTTACCCCAACATGATCGATGCCCAAACAGCGAACGCTATTGAAACCCTTTTGCACGGGATCGTTACACGCAACGAAGCATTGCGGAGGTATCTTTGACTTCGACCGACTTACCCAAAAGCTTGATGAGGTAGAACTTGCCTTACAAGACCCTACTGTCTGGAATGACCCAGAAAAGGCGCAGGCGCTGGGGCGGGAGAAGCGGTCGCTGGAAAACCTGATCACGCCACTGACCACCACCCGGGATGAGGCCAACCATCTGCTCGAACTCCTTGAGCTGGCGCGTAGCGAGAACGACCAGGAGACGCTTGCAGCGATTCAGAGTGAAGCGCAAGCGCTCGATGCTCAAATAAGCGAGCTCGAGCTGCGGCGCATGTTCAACGACCCCCTCGACCCCAACAACTGCTTCCTGGAGATCCAAGCGGGCGCTGGCGGCACCGAAGCGCAGGACTGGGCGCAGATGCTCCTAAGGATGTACCTGCGCTACTGTGAGCAGAAAGGGTTTAGCACCGAAATTCTAGAGGAGTCAGAGGGAGAGGTAGCCGGCATCAAGAGCGCAACGATCAAGGTAAGCGGCGACCACGCCTACGGCCATCTGCGCACCGAAACCGGTATCCACCGGCTGGTTCGTAAAAGCCCGTTTGATGCCAACGCCCGTCGCCACACCAGTTTCGCGTCGGTCTTTGTCTATCCCGAGGTCGACGACAAAATCGAAATCGAGATCAACCCGGCTGACCTCAGGATCGACACCTATCGTGCTTCAGGAGCAGGTGGTCAGCACGTCAACCGGACCGACTCGGCGGTGCGGATCACCCACCTGCCCACTGGCATCGTCGTCCAGTGCCAGAACGACCGCTCGCAACACAAGAATAAGGCGGCGGCAATGGCTATGCTCAAGTCGCGCCTCTACGAGCTGGAGCTCAGGAAACGGCGCGAACAGCAGCAAGCCCTTGAAGAGACCAAGAGCGACATTGGCTGGGGTCACCAGATCCGCTCCTATGTGCTGGATCAGTCACGCATCAAAGATCTGCGCACTGGCGTCGAGATCAGCAACACCCAAGCAGTGCTTGACGGGGACCTTTCCCCCTTCATCGAAGCGGCCCTGAAGCAAGGAGTTGGCCACAAAAGCCAGACCACCTTTAGCGCCGAGGACTAACCCCTTCCTCACCCCAACAGAGCAGGCAATGACCATCGACATCAAAACCCCAGAGGAGATCGAGCGGATGCGCGTAGCCTGCCGGCTGGCGTCCGAAGTACTCGACTACATCGAGCCCTTTATCCAGCCCGGCGTCACCACCGCCGAGCTCGATCGCCTGTGCCACCGTTACATCGAAGATGTCCAACAGGCGATCCCAGCACCGCTTAACTACCCCCCAGGCAGCAAAAACCCATTTCCCAACGCCATCTGCACCTCGGTCAACCACGTCGTCTGCCACGGCATCCCCAACGAGAAGCCGCTCAAAGAGGGGGATATCATCAACCTCGATATCACTGTCCTCAAAAATGGCTGGTATGGGGATACCAGCCGGATGTTCGTCGTCGGCAATCGCCCGGCCCTGCTTGCCCGCCGGTTGGTCCAGGTGGCGTACGAATGTCTCTGGGTAGGCATTGCCGCGGTTCGACCGGGGGGGCACCTTGGCGATATCGGCGCGGCGATCGAACGGCACGCCCGCCACCACGGCTATTCGGTGGTGCGTGACTACTGCGGCCACGGCATCGGCCAGCGCTTTCATGAAGAGCCGCAGGTGCTGCACTACGGTACACCCGGCACCGGCATCAGGCTGGTGCCTGGGATGACCTTTACCATCGAACCGATGATCAACGCTGGCAAAGCGGCCACCTCCGTCCTCTCCGACGGCTGGACGGTGGTCACCAAAGATCGCAGCCTCTCGGCGCAGTGGGAACACACCGTGCTTGTAACCGAAACGGGAGTGGAAGTGCTGACCACCTCCGCCGGCTGCCCGTTGCCTCCTGAGATCGTCCGCCACCGCTTTAACCATGGTTTCGTTGGCTGACCTCTCTTCCCTTAAGACTGAACTCAACCAGCAGCGGACGGCGCTCGCCGATGCCTTCCGGGCGGGGGAAGTGACGCCATCGGCCTATCTGCACCGCCATACGCTCATCGTCGATACCATCTTGCACGGCCTGGTGCGGCGGGTTCCGCTTCCGAGGGGGGCGGCGCTCCTTGCTGTAGGTGGATATGGCCGACGCGCCCTATTTCCCTACTCGGACATCGACCTAATGGTGCTCCTGCCTGGCGAACCCGAGAGGGAAGATGAAGCGCGTGCCCAAGCGTTCGTTTCGGCGTTATGGGACATCGGCCTCGAGGTCGGCATGAGCGTTCGCCCCTTTACCGCGGCCCTTCTGCTTGCCCAAGAGGACGTGACAATCCAGACCAACCTCCTTGAGGGGCGGCGGGTGGCTGGCAGCAGCGCGCTCGCCCAGCGCTTTCTGGCGGCGCTCACTGACGCGCTCGACCCCCGTGCCTTCTACCTTGCCAAAGCTGCCGAACAAGAGCGGCGCCACAGCCGCTGGCTCTCTCCCTTTGCTATGGAACCCAACCTCAAGGAGCACCCGGGCGGTCAGCGCGACCTCGACCTGCTGCGGTGGATCGCCCGCGCCCTTGGCTACCAGGGACGCTGGTCGGCGCTTGCCAAAGCAGGGCTCCTCCTTCCCTCGGAAGCGCGCGAACTTGACCGCCGCGAACGCTTCTTGGCCCGCCTGCGCATCGAACTCCATCTCCTAGCCAAACGGCGCGAAGATCGGCTCCTCTTCGACTACCAGACGCAGCTTGCCGAGCGGTTGGCGTTTGCTCCGACCACCAACCAGCGCCCCGCCGAACGGTTCATGCGCCACTACTTCCTCAATGCCAAGACCGTGCTGCAACTCAACACCGTGTTGATGGCTACCTTTGCCGAGCGGCTCTTTCCCCCGCCTGAAGAGGAGGTGGTAGCGATCGACCGCTTCTTCATCCGACGCGGCAATCGCCTCGATCTGGCCAACGATACCCTCTTTGCTGACCATCCAGAAGCCTTTTTGACCCTCTTTCTGCGCATGGCGCAACACCCGGAACTGACCGGCCTGACGGCACGGGCCGCGCGGCGGCTCTGGTCCGAACGCGACCGCATCACTCCCGACTACCACCGCTGCCCCATCCATCAGACCCTCTTTCTCGAACTCCTCAGACAGCCGCGCGGCATCGTCCACGAGACGCGGCGGATGAACCAGTTTGGCATCCTGTCGCGTTACCTCCCAGCCTGGCGCAAGATCGTCTGCCAGCCGCAGTACGACCTCTACCACGAATACACCGTCGATTTGCATACGCTGATGGTCATCCGCAACCTGCGCCGGTTCACGATGGAGGAGCACGCCCACGAGTACCCCGAATGCACGGCGCTGATGGCCGAATTCGGCAAGCCGTGGCTTCTGTACCTTGCGGCGATCTTTCACGACATTGGCAAAGGGCAAGGCGGCGACCACAGCCAGATCGGGGCACGGGAAGCGCACCAGTTTCTCAGCTGCCATCCGCTACCAGACGATGAGGTGGCACTTGTTGCCTGGTTGGTCGAACACCATCTGACGATGAGCCGGGTTGCCCAGAAGGAGGACATCAGCGACCCGGCAACGATCGAGCGCTTTGCCGAGCTTGTCGGCAATGAGACGCGGCTCATCGCCCTCTACCTCCTAACCCACGCCGACATCCGTGGCACCAGCACCAAGGTGTGGACGCCGTGGAAAGCACGGCTTCTTGCTGACCTCTTTCGCGCCACCCGCGCCCGGCTGCGCCAGGGGAACCAGCCAGGGCGGGATCCCCTCTCGGAACGGCAAGCCCAAGCGCTGGCCATCCTGCACTTTCACGGGATTCGCCCTGGTGAGGAGGGCGACTGGTGGCGGCGCCTGGGTCCCGACTATTTCCTACGCCACCACGCTGAAACGATCGCCTGGCACACCCGGGTCCTCTACTGGCGCCACCGGCAAAAGGAGACGGTGGTACGAGCCCGGCTGCTTCCCGACGGCAGCGGCATCCAGGTGATGGTTTTTACTCCTGATGCTCCGCAGCTCCTTCTGCGGCTTCTCTCTGTCTTCTACTGCCTAGGGAGCGACATCTGGGAAGCGCGCATCTACACCACGCCTGATGGCTGGGCACTGGATACATTCGTGCTCGCCCTTAGTCAAGAGGCAGCACCGCGCCAATACCTCAACTTAGTAGAGTACCAACTGACGCAAGCGCTTGCTGCTCCCACCCCCCCTGTTGTCGAGCCGCCGCGCTGCCAGCGCCGCCTGCCCCGCCTGGTTCGCCACTTCGGATTCCCGCCACAGATCACGCTTGCTCCTGATGAGACGGGGGCGCACTATATTCTCACCGTAATCGCGCTTGATCAGCCAGGGGTACTGTTGGCGATCGTTGCGGTCCTTGCCCGCTTTGCGATCACCATCCATCTGGCGCGCATCCATACCGCGGGGGAACGGATCGAAGATGCCTTTGTGGTGAGTGGCCCTGCGCTGGATCACCCCGCGCGGCAGAACCTAGTTATCCGGGCGCTTAGCGAGGCGTTACAACCAGAAAGCGCCCATCAGTCTGCCTCCCACCCAGTTACCGGTTAAGCCGTAAGGCCCTGAGCTGAGCGCACACGGTTGGTCAATGGCCACTCTCGCCGCCGCGCTGCACCCGGTCCATAATAGCGTAGAGCAACGCCGAAACCACAAAGACCATGTGTAGCCCAGTCTGCCACCACAACACCCGATCTTCCAATTGCTGAACGTTGAGGAAGGATTTCAGCAGTTCGATTGCAGAGATTGCCACGATCGAACCGATCAGCTTGATCTTGATGTCGGCAAAGCCGATATGACCCATCCAGTCGGGACGATCCTCATGGTTATGGAGTTCGTCCATTTTAGAGACAAAATTTTCGTAGCCGCTAAAGATGATGATGAGGATCAGATTCATCACCAGCGCCGCATCAATCAGCGAGAGCACCCCCACGATCACCTCGGAAGAGGTCGCATGCGGCAGCATCCCCACCATCTGCCACCCCTGTTTGGCAAATTTATAGAGCATCACCAACAGGGTAAGCACCAACCCCAAATAGATCGGGGCAAGTAACCAGCGGCAGGCAAAAAGGAAACGCTCAAAGCGCTTTTCCAAAGTTTGCAGGTCCATCTTTTTCCTCCTTGCACCTTATGAGACCAAAACTACCCACACCACAGCCGCCAGAATCAACCGATACCAGGCAAACAGTGCAAACGAGTGCTGGGCAACATAATGCAACAACCAGCGAACAGCAAGCAGCCCCGAAACAAAGGCGGCGGCAAACCCTACGGCAATCTCCAACAGATGCGCACCAGAAAGCATCGTCCAGTCCTTGACTAAGGTATAGCCAGTTGCCGCGACCATCGTCGGAATCGCAAGAAAGAAGGAGAACTCGGTTGCCGCTGGGCGGGAGAGCCCAAACAAGAGCCCGCCGATGATGGTGGCGCCAGAGCGACTCGTTCCTGGGATCAACGCCAGGCACTGGACCAACCCTACCTTAAACGCATCTGCCAACCCCATCTCCTCAAGCCGAGTGATTCGTGGCTGTGGTCGGAAACGCTCAATCAGCAGGATCGCAACCCCTCCTGCAGCCAGTGCCGCAGCCACCACTTCCGGCGAAAACAAGTAGGTCTTAATCCCCTTGCCGGCAACCAACCCGACCAGTGCCGCCGGCAGGAAGGCAACAACCAAATTGCTCAGCAACCGCACCGCCACGGGATCGCGCGCCAGCAACCCTCTAGAGAGGGTAACCAGTTTGGCGCGATAGAACCACATCACCGCAACGATAGCCCCTAGCTGGATCGCAATGGCAAAACTCTTATCTGCTTCGCTGGTCAGTCCCAACCAGGACTGGGCCAAAATCAGATGGCCAGTAGAAGAGATCGGCAAAAACTCTGTCGCCCCTTCCACAAGCCCCAAGAGTAGAGCAATGAACAGACTCTCCTGCATTGTAGCCAATCCCCAAAAAGGGCCATTATACCGTCGGGCAGTCCCTCCCCCAGGATTGTGCAACCCCTTTTCAATTTAATTTTTCCAGGAAGCGCTGCCGATTGATCTCGGCCTGACTGGTGGCGATCGTGCAGCCCAGAACGCTTTGGTAGAGGGCGCGGATGAAGTTGTCCAGCAGCGCGTTGAGTCGAAGGAGTGGAATTGCACGCCCGCCTGGTAGAACTGATCGACAATGGCGCGCGGTTGAGAGTAGCCGACGTAGAGCTCGATGGGATGGGGGCGCTACTGAGTCGTGATCATGGCGCACCCCACTGACCCCAAGGCCGACGGGGACGCCATGCGCCCCTGCCCCCACTCTTGTGCACGAAAGGCTTACACGAAACTCTTGGCGATGTCGAGCTCCGACAGTTGCTCGGTGCGCACACCGACGAAGAGCGCAATCGGTGTGAGCTCATCGGACACGATCTGGTTGTCGGCACCGGTGTCGTCTTTGAAGTAGTACAGCGCCATGTCCGACGCGCCGACATTGATCAGAAAGTAGTGCGACGCGCTCTTGCCGTAGGTGGCGTTGTTGCCATAGGCGTCCAGAAACTGGCTGACCGTGACGGTATCGGCTGCGCTCGCCGCGGCGTTGCGCACGACGAAAAACCCCTTGCCGTAGTCGTCCTTTGTGACGATTTTGCTGGCTTTGGGCAGGTAGGTGGTGGCGGGGCTGTCGAGAAACTGGATGTAACTTTCGGACAGAACGCCTTGATAGTTGATGTATCCGGCGGCAAGGACGTAACCGGGGTACGACTTCTGTGGCTCGTAAAGATCGAAATAGCCGATGTCCAGTTGATCGACGCCGAACGCAAAGTTTTGGATGACGATCCATGGCACGAGCGCGCCTTCGGATATGCTGTACGAAACGCGATCTATCGCCTGTGTCGATTCCTGGAGGTTGATAATGACAGGCGCAGCCGCAGCGACATAGACGCTGTCACTGCCCTCGCCCGGCACGATGAGATCCGTGCCCGAGCCCTTCTGGTACAAACGGATAACATCGTCGCCATCACCGCCCAGCACGGTGCCGCTGGCGAATTCGATTCTATCGTTGCCTGCTCCGCCGTCGATGTAGTCAGGCGAAACCTCTGCGACCCATACATCAACCTTGATCACATCGTCGCCGTTGCCGCCGTAGATGGTGTCTCTTCCGAGGTCGCTCTTGATGTAATCGGCACCGTCACCGCCGTAGATCAGATCGTCGCCGCCCCATTCGTCGTAGATTTCGTCATCGCCTTCGCCACCATCGAGCGTGTCGTTGCCTCTGCCGCCAACTAGGGTGTCGGCCCCTCCACCGCCTTTGAGGATATTGGGCGAGGCGTCACTAGAATAATGTCGGCTATTTTCGGCGTATAGAACATCGGCGCCGAGACCACCATCGATGTAGTCGGCACCTGGGCCGCCATAGATGGTATCATTGCCCGTGCCGCCCAACAACACGTCGTCACCGGCTTGACCGAAGATGACGTCGTTGCCGCCACCGCCGTCGATGTTGTCGTTGCCAGCGGTACCGTTGATGGTGTCGTTGGCGTTGGTGCCGACAATGTTGTTTCCGCTGTTTGTGATCGTGAAGGTCTGCCCCAACGTATTACCGACCACCTGCGCCAGCACGTTCAGATCAGTCGAGTTGCCGGTGTAGGCTTCGGCAAGCGCAACCTTGCTGCGGAACGAAGATGCCACGGCGCCGTAGGTCGGATCCGTGGCCGGAAGGGCGTCGATCGCATTGATCAGCGTGGCGACGATGTCGGCACGGGAGAGCGTCGGGTTGGCCGCCATGTAGTTGACGATAAGCTTGGCCGTGGCGGAAGCGATGGCGGGAGACAGCTCCGGCAACATCTTAGCCACGAGCACATCGGCGAACTGCTGGTTGTCGAAGATCGGCTGGCCGCGGAGGACGGGGTTCAGGCCGGAGACCGGCAGCAGCAAATCAACGGTGGCGGCATCGCCGTGGGCGGCGATATAGGCGTCGAGATCGGCCTTATAGCCGCCGGCAGCGACGCCGAACATGGCAACGGCGATTTTGTTTGCAGTCAGTGCCATACGAGTTTCTCCTTTGAAAAACCCTTACGGGCGGGTCGACACAAGATTTTAACCCATAACCCCAACGTCATGACCACCACCGCAGTAATTTACAGAAAAGGGGTTGCACAATCGAGGCGCGCATCGACGACCTCATCTCCCCTGCAGAGTGGCATGCCCTTTTGACCTCAGCCGGAAACCGCGCCGACGAACTCTTTCTCCGACTGCTGCGCGACCAACTGGCCAATGCTCTGGTCCTTATCCCTTTCCTGGCCAGTCAAGACCCAGCGATGGTTCACCTGCACTTTGCCCTGGCCGAAGGAATGGAGCGTCGGCTCCTTGCTCAGGCGTATCAAGATTACCTTTGCTGGGCAAACGATCCTCAGGAGAAGCGGCTCTTAGCCCTTGCCGCTAGGCAACAAGACCACTGGCAAAAGATGGTCACCACCGTCATCGCCCGCTACAACCAGGACCCGAGACTTTTGCCGCGTGGCTGACCGACTTCCGGGAGACAATCCTTACCGGGGCGGGTATCCTCCCAACGGGGAGTTGACCTTTTTCATTCCTCCCCCTACATTTCGCAATTGTGTTTCTAACCAAAACCCAATAACCTTTCAACCACAAGGAGGAGCAGCAATGGACCGTCGAACTTTCCTGCAGTGGTCTCTCTTGGCCACGTCGCTTCCATGGACCACCTCTCTGGTCAGTGCAGCTGCACCGCAATCCCCTTGGGTCTATGCCCTGCGCGGCGACGGCAAGGTGGTTGTCATCGACCCAGCCAAGGAGCAGATTGCTGCGGTAATCGAAACGGGAGGCAAAGGAGGAACGTTGGGTTCGCTTACCATGAACGGTCAAGCGCTCTACGTGGCCAACAACGCCCCAGAGCAACGAACCGTAACCATTATCGACACCCGTCAACTCAGGGTGCTTGCCAACGTCGAAACCGGCAACCGACCCAAACATCCGGTAGCCTCACCCAACGGGGAATGGGTTGCGGTCAACCACTCAGCCCCAGATCAAGGTAAGTTGCGGATCGCCTTTTTTGACGCGACAGAGCAGCGGTTGGCCAAGACAATCGAACTCCCTCTTAAAAACAGCAGCCACAAAGGCGACTTTACCATGCACGGCAGTTGGTCATCGGATAGCCAATGGTATGCTATCGGCTCCTATGCCGACAACGTCGCCTACTTTATCGAAGCAGCAACTGGCCGCATCGTTACCCTGCCGCTTTCGGGCAACCCCCACTACTTCGACTGGCATGGCACCACCCACGTCTTTGTCACCGTCGAGGCCGACGAGCCTAAGAGCGCCGAATCGCGTCCTGCAGTGGTTGAAGTTCGCTTCGACCCCGAAAACGGAGTTGCCAAAGCGGTCAATACGCTAAAAATGACCCTCTCCCAAGCCGAGCTTAGCAATCCTGCGCAGATTGAAGGGCACCATGCCAATCTCACCCCCGACGGCAAAAGGATCATTTGCTGCAACCGCGGCGCGGGGGGTACCTTTGGCGGCGGATCGGTCGATCTGTTTGACGTCAAAAGCGGCAAACTGGTCAAACACTTTGAACTTTCGCTCAATGGCGCTGGCCATGCCTACCTCACCCCGAACGGTCGCTACGCGGTCATTACGCAATACAACGACACCAAACTACCGGTGATCGACCTCCAAAACCTGAGAGTAGTCACCACCATCGATGCCGAAACCGGCGGCCATCTGGGGCATGCTGCATTCACCGATGATGGCAAATGTTTCGTCAACAACCGCAAAGCCGACGAAGTGCTGGTAATCAGCACCCGCAGCTGGCAAATTACCAACCGCATTCGCACAGGCAACGGAGGGCAGGCACAAGCGATGGTGCTCAATCGCCCCTACGCCGTCTTTGAACGGGTGGGTAAACGGGCGTTTCTGTAATCGCAGTGACATCTGCACGCAAACCAGGCGTGGCAGCCATGCCAGGGGCAATCGTTGTCGCTGGCTTTTTAGGGGCGGGGAAGACCACTTTTATCGAACAGGTGCTTCTCCCTGCCCTTGCTGCGCAAAACAGACAGCCAGCGCTCATTGTCAATGACGCCGGCGCTTTCAATTACGATGCGTTGCGGATTAACGGCCATACCCTCCCTTTGTGGGAAGTGGCCGGTGGGTGCGGTTGCTGCGGTGCGCAAGGGGCGCTCAGCGACGCTGTTGCAGAGGCAGTTGCGCACGCAGTTTCCCCCATCGTGGTCGAATGTTCTGGGTTGGCTGCCCCAGAACCGGTGGTGGCTGTGCTGCAAACCCATGGCCTGCGCCGGATCGCCGTACTTACCCTGGTCGCTGCGCCCATCGGGTTGGCGCGCTTGAATGAACACCCCGACCTTGCCCGTGCTCAACTCGGCCAGGCCGATGCGGTGATTCTTTCGGCCCCCGAGGCCATCTCAGCAACAGAACTGGATACGCTGGTCCAGGCAGTAGCCCGACAGAGTCGAGCCCCTTTGTGGTGGTTTCGGGAAGGGGTGCTCTATCCCAGCGACTGGCTGGAGACTTTAGCACTGGTTACCCGGCTGCCCAGCGATTTTCCGCTTGCCGAGCCCAGCGAATCAAGCGCCAAGAGCGAACCTCCTCGTCCCCAGCACGGAACACTGACGGTGCGCAGCGCATCGCTTCCTGGTTGGTATCGTCGCGAGCAGATCGAAGCTTGGTTGCAAAGACTTCCCCCAGGCGTTCTGCGGCTCAAAGGGGTGGCAGCCGTGGTGGGCAGCTACTTTCCGCTGGCCTTTGAGACCAACGGTTGGACCATCGCTTTTCATCCCTTGGGTCAGTTGGCAACCCCTCAGTGGTTTGCCGTAGGTTACCCCAAAGCGATAGCCGAGATTGTCCCTCCCCCGCCCCTGGATAGCGCCGATATTCCTTGGGACGACGAACTGCTTTGGCTGCCCCGCGGAGCCTGTGACGCTCGCCCTGATGTTGCCTGGCGCCGGGGCGAACCGATTCCGCCTCGCCAGGCGGCTGAGCTCTGGGAAGTGCTATGCCAGGGCCAAACCGAACCCCTCCAAGTAACCCGTCGCGAGTGGCAAACGGCGGCCACCTCTGGCTGGACGGCAGTCTGTGGCAACGCACCTCAAACTCCCCCCTCTCCAGCAATGTGGCTTGCTGCCCTTCTCATGCACCACGACCATACCCACTCGTCGTGCCCACCCCTTTTTTGCACTGCCGACCTTCCCTGGCCAGCGGTCGAAGCTGCCTGCCAGATAGCTGGTTGGCCCTTAGAGCGCGTGGCCCATTTCGGGCGCTACTGGAGTAGCCCGTCTGCTGCCCTCTCTTTTATCGCCCCTCCTCCCTTCTTTGCGCCAGAGGAGTAACCGAACTTAAACCTGCCCCAATAGGGCGATGCTGCGCTCAAAGGGCCCCATATACTTCATCGCTGTGATCATCAACCCTTGAAATTTCAGCTTCTTGGTCAAGCTTGTTGATAACGTTCGATCCAGCTCTGGCTCAAAAAATCGCTCATCATTTTCTCCTCATGGGCCGGGGAGAGACCCGGCCCGCTTAAGTGGGGTTATTTAAGCTTGTTGCGACAACGCCTTGAAGATCTCGTTAAACGACGCCTCTCCCAGGCGGGCAAAAACGCCGGTGTTGCCCATCACACAGACGGCGTACTTAGGCCCAGCCAGGGCAAAGCCGGTGGCTGGTGTCCAACCCGACTCACCGCTCATTGCGGTGTAGCCATCAGCCTGCATCCGCGCCATGTGCATATTAGCAGCGCACATCGCCGCAGCCATTGCCGCCTCATCTTCGGTGATGTCGCCTGCGTACCCCGTCAGCTTACCGTCGTCGGTAAAGGTTCCCGCAGCAAAAACCCCTTTGAGTTGCAACAGCGCATTGAGATCTGCCATGATTGTTGATTGTGCAACCCCTTTTCTGTAAATTTCTGCGGTGGCGGTCATGACGTTGGGGTTACGGGTTGAGGTTGAGATAGACCTTGTGGGTCTCACTCGTCGTCGAGTTCGGCGAGCAAGGCCGAAATCAGACGCAGGCAGGAATCGGGGTTGGGGAAGATGCTGGCGACCCGGGTGCGTCGTCGCAGTTCCCGGTTGATGCGTTCCAGCCCGTTGGTGGTGCGCAGGCGCACGCGGTGGGCGGCGGGGAAGTCGAAGACCGTCAGACTTTCCGGGACGGCAACTTCAGCCCATTCGGCCAGCTTGGGGTGCTCCTTGCGCCAGGCTTCCAGCGCCGACTGCAAGAGCCGCTCGGCTTGCATCTTGTCCGGGGCATTGAAGATCG
>Ga0308396_1000491_pt1 | contig 25839 bp, 22 predicted proteins | sample Hotspr2SamplePe2_FD_202359 | JGI IMG/M metagenome (GOLD analysis project Ga0308396, IMG submission 202359) | Hot spring phototrophic mat microbial communities from Mushroom Spring, Yellowstone National Park, Wyoming, United States - 20050930_Pe2 ... | reverse complement strand
TAAAGGGATTAAAGGATGTAATTGAAAATATAAAAGGTGAGAAAGAAAAAGAGGTAAAGGAAGTTTCTTTGAGATATGAAGAGAAGATAAAGGATATAGAGAGTGAGTTTAAGAAGAAATATGAAGAAGTTAAGAATAGTTATGTTATTGAAATAGGTAAGAGTGAGGAAGAGATAAAGAGGCTTAATGATGATATAGAGAGAATAAAGGTAGAAAAGATAAAAGAAGTTAGGGAATTAGTAGAGAGATATGATGGAATGATAAAAGATATTATTAATAAGAATGAAGAAAGAATAAAAGCAATAGAAGATGAAAATTTATTAAAAATAGAAGGGTTGAAGTTGGAATATGAAGGCAGGCTAAAGGCGAGGGAGGAGGAGTTAGAGAGGGTTAGGTTAGAGAGTGATAGGAGGATAATGGATGTTATAAGGCAGAAGGAAAAAGAGTTAAACGAAGAGATATCTAAATTTGAGGAAATTAAGAGAGTGTTTGAAATAGAGAAAGAAAATCTTAGATTAGTATATGAGACTAAGATTAAGGAGGTGATAGATGCGAAGGATGTTGAGAAGAGTGGGTTGATAGAAGAGTATGAGAGGAAGATAGTAGAGTTTAAAGCGAGGTTAGAGAGTAGGGAGGAAGAGATAAAGGGAATAGTAGAGAAGTATGAAGCAAAGATATTAGAGTTTAGAGGTAGGATAGAGGAGATAAGTGGTAGATATGATAAGGAGATAGAGGAGATAAAGGAGAAGAAAGCGGAAGAGATAAGGGCGATAAAGGAAGCGATAGAGAAGGGATATGAGGAAAAGATAAGAGAGGAGATAGCAAAGAGGGAGAAGAAGATAGAGGAGATGAGGTGTAGTATTGAGTTATTAAATAAAGAGGTAGAGGATGTAATTAGGAAGAAGGATGAAGAGATTAGGGGTTTGAGAGAAACTTATGAGAAGATGATGAGGGGAATAGAGAATGATGTAAGGGAGAAGTATGAGGGAGAGGTGAGGAGGATTAAGGCGGAGAATGATGAGAGGGAAAAGAGATATGAAGAGATGATAGGGAAGATGAGAGAGGAGATGGGGGAAATAGTGAATAGGTATGAGGTAGAGATAAAGGGATTAAAGGATGTAATTGAAAATATAAAAGGTGAGAAAGAAAAAGAGGTAAAGGAAGTTTCTTTGAGATATGAAGAGAAGATAAAGGATATAGAGAGTGAGTTTAAGAAGAAATATGAAGAGATTAAAATTTCTTATTCTAATGAGATAGAGAAAAGAGAAAATGAAATAAATAAGCTAAGAGATGAAATAGAAAAAATAAAAATTGATAAAGAAAATAAAATTAATAGTTTGATAGCAAAATATGAGGAGAAAATAAAAGAGATTATTTCTAAATATGAGGAAAAAGCAAAAAGTCTAGAAGATAATTATTTGGTAGAGATAGAAAATTTAAAGGTTTGGTATGATAAGAAAATAAATGAAAAGGAAAATGAAATAAATAATATAAAAGCCGAAGTTGAAAATATTAAAAAAGATTATGAAAGCAAACTTAGAGAAATTATAGAGGTTAAAGATAATGAAAGAAAAACAGTTATTGAAGAGTATGAGAAAAAACTTAACTTGAGAGAAAAAGAGTTAAAAGATATTATTGAAAAGTATGAATCAAAAATTGATGAGCTTAAAAATAATGTTAAAATTGTTAAGGATAAATATGAAGTTGAAATTAATGAAATCAAAAGATCATATGAAGATAAGATTTTAAAAATAAGATTAGAGATTGAAGAAGAGGTAAAAAAGAATTATCTTTTAGTTATTTCTGGATATGAAAATAAAGTGAAAAGTCTTGAAGAAAAACTTTCAATAAAAAATAAAGAAATCTCTGAAATGGTAATAAAATATGAGGAAGAAATTAAGAATTTGAAAGAATATATTGAAAATGCTAAAGAAAATTACAAAATTGAAATAGAAAAAATTAATTCTAAAGCAAGTAAAGAAAAGATAGAAATTAAAGAAAAATATGAAACTATAATATCTGCTTTGGAAAAAGAGATGATTGAAAAAGAAAAGTCCTATAATGAAAAGATTAATTTGTTGAGGAATCAACTTGAAGATATTTATGAAAAACGTCTTAATGAGGAGATTATAAAATTTGAAAATGAAAGCAAAAAAATTGTAGAAAAATATGAAAAAGAGATTAATAAATACTTAGTTGAAATAGAGACTTTGAAATCTAATTATGAAAAAAATATAAATGAAATTTCCCTATATTACAAAGATCATCTCTTTTTAAAAGAAGATGAGATACAAAAATTAAAAGATATTATTAAAGATATGACATCAAATATGATTGAAAAAGAAGAGTTCTTAAAAGATAATTATAAAAAAGAGATTGAGGTTTTAAAATTAGATTATGAGAGAAAAATTAAAGAGATAGAGAGTTTAATGTCCGTCGAGATTGAGAAGTTAAAAGAAGATTTTGAAAAACAAAAAAATATTCTAAAAGATGAGTATGAGAAAAAAATTGAGGAAGAGATAAAGAGAAGAGAAATAATTTTAAAAGAACTTGAGATAAAATCCAAAGAGATTGAAGGAAAAGATAAGTTAATTTTGAAACTTGAAAATGAGATAAAGAAATTAAACCAAAATATTGAAAAGTTTTCTTCCGAAAGAATAGTTTTAGAAAATGAGTTAAGTGAGAAAATAAAAGAAAAGTATATAAAAGATATTGAAAATATGTATTTAAAAATAAATGATCTTCAAAAAGTTATTGAAAATCTTGAAAAGACAATTGCACTTAAGGATAAACTGATATTAGAAGAAAAAAATAAAGTTATTGAAATGGAAGAAGAATTAAACGAAAAGATAAAAATTTATGAAGAGGAGATAAAAATTAAGAAAGAGGAGATCAAAGAAAAAGAGAGAGAACTTAATGAAAGAAGAATTGAACTTGAAAGAGAGTACTCTTTAAAAAATAAAGAAATTGAGAATCTAAAAGCAGAGTTGATAAAGGCAATAAACATTTATAAGAAAAATATGGGGAGTGAGAGGTAAAAATTTATGGAGATAAAAGGAATAAAGTGTATTCCTGAGGAACTTTATTTGAAACTTAAGAACTTTCAAGATAAACTCTGGAATGATAAGAATCCTGCATCTGTTGAACTGATTGCCATTATGGAGGAATTTTCATCAACAATTCAAGATGCCCAAGAGATAATATATGCTAAAGAAAAGGAAGCAGAAGAGAAATTAAAAAATCTTTCAAAAAAATATGAAAATCAGATTGAAAAATTAAAAGAAGAAATATCAAATTACAAAAAAATTATTGAGGAACTTAAACTTGAAAAGGAAAAGTTAAAAAAAGAGAATATAGATTTAAAAAAGGAAATTGAAAAGCAAAATGAGATGCTTGAATCGGAATTTATGAAGATAGCAAATGAAAGAGCAAAGCTTATGAATGAGTATTCAAGAAAAACGCAAGAGCTTTATGAAAATATGAGAAAAAAAGAGGAAGAATTATTTTTAAGTTGGGAAAGTAAAAATAAAGAAATTGAAATGTTAAGAATAAAACTTGAAGAAGATTATAAAAAGAAAATAACAGAACTTGAAATAAAAAAGAAATTACTTGAAGAAGAATACAAGAAAAAGAAAAAAGAGCTTGTTTCTGCTTTTGAAAAGTTAAAAAAAGAACTTGATGAGAGGGAAAAATCTATTTCTGAAAAAGAAAAAAAGATTGATTTAATGATAAAAAAATTGGGAGCAAATAGGGTGAAAAATGAAGAAGAATAAACTTGAAGTTATTTTAAATGAACTTAAAAAAGAAACTGATTTTATGGAGCCTATTGAAAAAGAAACTGATGATTTTAAAAAATTTACACAACAACCAGGATCAGAAAAAGATGTTATTAAAAATTATAATAATACTTTTTATGATTTAGATTATAAAAATGTATCTAGTAAATTTAATGTAGTTTGGGCAGAAAATAAAGAAATACTTCTTTTTTCTGTGCTTTCTTCAATTATAGTAATAATGATAGGATTTCTTTCAGGATATGATTATATAATTATTGGAGGTTTTTTTGCTTTCATTCTTTTTTCAGTTTTGATATTCTTTACATTTTTTAAATATGTAACTGTTGTTTCTGCTAAAGCTAAGATTCCACAAGATCTTATAAATAAGATAGAAACTCTTGAGAGAAAAGTTGAATTTCTTTTAAGAAAAGATATAAAAACTTCTCAAGGAAAGGTTGAAAAAATAGAGGAAGAAGTTAGAGAAATTAAACTTGTATTAAAATCTGTGGTTGATTCAATTAAAAAAAAATAAATATTTGCTAAAATTTAGATATGGCTAAGAAAATATTTACCTTTTTTTTGACTATAATTTTCTTATGTAATGTCTCAGTTTTTTCATTTAATTTATCTTCTATTGAAAAAATTGATGATGAGTATTATATCTCAACAGGGGATATGCTTGGGATAAGAGTTTCTCCTGCTGATGAGTTTTCAAAGGATGTAATTGTTTCTCCAGATGGAAGTATTGAGCTTCCGCTTGTTGGTGCTATTAAGGTAGCAGGAATGAAAGTTAAAGAACTTGAAAAAATTCTTACAGAAAAGTTTTCAAAATATATTTTTAATCCGAAGGTAAGTATAAGTGTTAAAAAATTTTCATCTTATAGAGTTGCAGTTATAGGGCAGATTCAGAAAAGCGGTTATATTGAGTATTTTGAAGGAATGACACTTCTTGATTTAATTGCTTCAGCAGGGGGACCTCTTGATTATGCTGATAGTAAAAACATAAAGGTTTATAGAAAAACAAAAACAAAGGATGGGAGTTTAAAAGAAGAGATATTTACAGTGTCTATGGATAGTTTCTTTGAAGGCAATTTAAGTAACAATGTGAAACTTTTACCTGGTGATATTGTATATATTCCAAGAAAAAAATTTACATCTACAACTAAATGGGTAGGTGATAATATAATTCCATGGACAATGCTTGCTTCTTTTGGTATAAGTATAGGAATTATACTTAGCAAATAATTTTTTATGAATATAGAGGGAATGAATCTTTATGATTACTGGAGAATACTTAATAAAAGAAAATGGCCATTTATAGGTGTTTTTATTTTAACTATATTTGCGGTGATGTTTTATACGAGTATAATTCCAAAGATTTATTCTTCATCAGCGGTGATAAAAATACAACCACCTCGTTTCTATACTAAAATACCAGGCTCTGATATAATGGATATAGATCCTTGGGGATCTGTAAATACAGAACTTAAAGTTATAACATCTCTTGAAATTGCTAAAAAGGTTGTTTTGAAGTTAAATCTTGTTAAATTGAATAATGAAAATGATATAAATTCAAAGGCACTTGAAATTCAATCAAAGTATAAAGCAGAAAGGGTTCCTGATACAAATTTAATATCTATAACTGCTTATGTTGAAAATCCATATCTCGCATATGATATAGTAAATGCTGTTATTGATGCGTATAAAGAATATGATCTTGATCAAAAAAGTGCTCAGGCAAAAAAAACTTTTAATGATATACTTCAACGAAAAATTGAAGTTGAAGATAAACTAAAATTATTAGAGAAACAAAAAAGGGACTTTATCCAAAAAAATCCTGTTTCTGGTATGGCAACAATAATAAGCGATCAAATAACAAATCTTGAGATGAAAAGAAAAGAATTACTTGAAAAATATACTCCTAATCATCCTGATGTTATAGCGATAGATAAAAAAATAGAAACACTTCAATCAAGATTAAAACAAATGCCTTATCAAGAACTTGAACTTTTAAGAATAGATAGAGAAATAAAACTTCAAGAAGAACTCTATACTACAATTAACAAACAGTATGAAGAAGCAAAACTTGGACTTTCATCTATAGTTTCATTTGTTAATGTTATAAATCCTCCAATTTTAAACCTTCAGCCAATTCTTCCAAATAAAAGATTAAATCTAACAATAGGTATTTTTATGGGTCTTTTTTTAGGGATTGTTCTTGTTTTTATTCTTGAAAATATAGATATCTCAATTACAACAATAGAAGAAATTGAAAGTTTTATAAATGCTCCTGTTCTTGGAATAATACCATATATTTCATCTAAAAAAGTTATTGATAACTGGTTTGTTGATATTTTTAAAAAAGAAAGATTTTCAATAGAAGGATTTAGAAATGCTCTTATTTTTAATAGAGGAGTTTCAACTAATATAATTGAGTCCTATCATACCCTTAGGGCAAATATAATTTCAAATATTGGAGAAAAAGGGCCTGTTAGTGTTATGATAACTTCAAGTGGTGCTGCTGAGGGAAAAACACTTACTGCATTAAACCTTGCTTTTGCAAGCGCAAACTCTGGACTTAGAACACTTTTTATAGAATTAGATTTAAGAAGACCTGTTATACATGAGATTTTTTCTATTCCTAAAACTCCTGGTTTAACTGATCTTATTGTAAAGAAAGTAGATATTGAAAATGTTATAAGAAGTATCACCGATTTTGTGGGGGGGAGCATATCATATGATTATCTTTTGAAATTTCCTGGAATAGATAATTTAAAAATTATAACAAGCGGATCAACACCATACAATGTTGTTGATATATTAGATAATGCAGATTGGGTTGATATAATTGATAATTTGAAGTCTTATTTTGATTTTATAATTTTTGATGGACCGCCAGTTCTTCTTTTTGTTGATAGTGTAATAGTTGGGAAAAGAGTTGATGGTGTTGTTATTGTATATAAAGCTGGAAAAATTGCAAGAAATGTTTTAAAAAGAGCAAAAGAGCAGATTACAGGTGTTGGTGCTAAAATGCTTGGAATAGTTTTAAATGGTGTTAAAACTTCAGAACTTGGACCAAAATATAGTTATTATTACGATTATTCGGAAATATTCTCATAAATAATGCCTTTGTTAATAATAATATTATTTGGATTTGTTTCTATATTTGCAGCAAAATATGCTCTTTCTCTTGGAATTAAAAAAGTTTTGGTTTTAATTCTTTCATTCTTTATAATTTTTTTTAGTTTTAATTATCCTATTAAATCGATTTTTGTACTTATATTTTCAATGCTTTTGTCTCCTGAATTAGGGGTTGGAGAGGTTTCTGGTAGAAGTGTTGTAGTTAGATATGATGATTTGCTTTTGATAGTGATGTTTTTGACATGGATTTTTAGAACAGCGGTTGTTAAAAGAGAGCCATTTTTGATAAAAACTCCAATAAATCTTCCACTTCTTATATATACCTCGATATATTTTCTTTCAACATTTTTAGGGGTTATAAGAGGAAATCTTTTATGGAGCAAAGCAGTTTTCTATGTTTTGAAATACTTTGAGTATTATTTTATGTATTTTATGGTTGTAAATATTTTAAAGGAAGAAAAGGATTTTTATCCTTATTTAAAAGCAGGATGGATTGTTCTCTTAATTGTTATTGCCTACACTTATTATTACTACTTTAATGCTTCTGGAGATATGGTTAGAACAACAGCGCCATTTGAGGCACCTCTTGGAAAGCCAGAAGAATCAGAACCTGCTTCGCTTGGAGGATATTATCTTCTTGTTATGGGGATAATAATTAGTTTAATTTCTGAATTAAATGGATTTAAAGTGATGATTTTGATTTTAACTTTCATATTTATGTATCCATCATTTCTTTTGACTTTTTCAAGGGCAAGTTATATGGGATTTATTGCACTTATTTTTTCTTTTATTGTTCTTTCAAGAAAAAAGACACTTTTTTTTCTAATAACAGGTTTTTTTGTTGTGATGTTTAGTTTTTATATTGGTGGAATTGGCGGTAAAGTGAAACAAAGAATTGAGTATACATATAAGGGAGATGAAGCAAGAAATATAGTTTTGACACCTTTTGGTATAGTAAAACTTGAGGACTCCGCATATCAAAGATACCAATCAATTGAAAGGGTTATTACAAAGGTTCTTCCAGAATATCCACTTTTAGGAGCGGGGGTTACAGGTATAGGTCTTGGTGATAATCAATACTCGCTTGTTCTTGGAGAGACAGGAATTATAGGTTTTATATTATTTGTGTGGCTTATTTATTCTTTAATTAGTGTGTGTCTTTTTGTCTATAGATACAGCGATAATCCTTATGAAAAAGGACTTGGGCTTGGAGTTGCTTGTGCTATTTTTTCATTTCTTGTTCAGGGTTTAGGTGTAAATACATTTATTGTAGTTAGAATTATGGAGCCATTTTGGTTTTGCGTGGCACTGGTTAGTTTGAGTTATATAAAGATTAAAAATAAAGAAAAAATTTCCTATGCAGGAAATTAAAAAAAAGGTATATTCTGGTTTTTTTTACTTGATTTTAACAAGATTACTAACTTATGGATTTTCCGCAATTAAATTTCTGATTCTTGCTAGATATATCGAACCGTATCATTTTGGAGTAATAGGAAGCGTGTGGCTTTTTTTTACAGTTACAGATATAGTAATTTCTCCATCATTTAATATTTATCTTGTTCAGAAAAATGATAATAAAATAGATGATTATTTTGATACGGTTTTCTGGGTTGGTTTTTTTAGAGGTTTTTTTCTTTTTTTAATTATAAGATTTTTTTCAGCTCATATGTCAAGTTTTTTTAATGATAAAAATGTATTTTATGCTATAAATTATCTTAGTTTTATTTTTTTTATAAATTCTTTTTCAAATCCACGCGCTGTATATATGACAAAAGATCTTGAGTTTAAAAAAAAACTTTATTCTTCATTTGTAATATCTTTAGCCGATTTTATTTTTTCTGTTTATATGTTAAAGTTTTTTAAAGATTTCAAACTTTTTATTTATTCCTCGTTTTTTACCACCTTTATAGGTAATTTTATATGGTATTATTATTATCCATATTTTCCTAAATTTAAGTTCAGTTTTGAAAAATTTAAAGAAATGATCTCTTTTACTAAATGGGTTAATATATCAAATATACTTGGATATCTTCTTCAAAATTTTGATGATTGGATGGTTGCAAAGTTTTTAGGACCGGAAAAACTTGCGATCTATCAGCTTGCCTATAGAGTATCAAATCAGCCGGTTAATAATCTTGCAGGTGTTATTAATGAAATATTTTTTCCTGTTTATTCTAAAATTAAAGAGGATAGAAATGAGGTATATAATCTTTATTTAAAGATTATAACTTTATCTGGATGTTTTGGTTTTTTCTGGGTTCTTATTTTGTTTTCATACTCAGATTATATTATAGATTTGTTTTTCAATAATAATTGGAAGGAAACTTCCTTAATTATAAAATTCTTATCTTTTTATATAATTTTTAAGATATATGCATGGGCAAATGGAATAATATTTATTTCTCAAGGGAAACCGTCTATAAATACGGCTTTGATGTTTATAGAAGCTTTTTTTATGATTCCATTTGTTATTTATTTAACTAAGAAATTTGGACTTTATGGAACCTGTATTGCGGTAACTTTTCCTATTATTCTTGTTTCATTGATAGGTTATTTTAAAATTAAGAATTTTTTTCAAATTAAAGAAGATAAAATTTTTATTAGAATTTCTTTTTTAATATTTTTAAATTTTGTATTCTATATATTAAACTTTTTTATTTTAAAATTGTTTGTATGGTATGTTTCTATTTTTGTAATTATAAACTTATACATCTTAACTCTTTATTTTATTGACAGAAATTTCAAAACAGGTTTGATTTATAATTTTAAAGATTTTTTATTCGCTATAATTGGAAGATATGAAAAGATATGATTATCTAATAGTTGGTTGTGGTTTTGCTGGAAGTGTTATAGCTGAAAGAATTTCTAATGTTCTTACTAAGAATGTTTTAATCATTGAAAAAAGAAATCATATTGGTGGAAATTGTTATGATTACAAAGATGAAAATGGAATTATAGTTCATAAATATGGACCTCATCTTTTTCATACTGATAATAAAAAAGTTTTTGAGTATCTATCAAAATTTACTGATTGGCATTTTTATGAGCATAGAGTTCTTGCTTATGTTGATGGTAAAAAAATACCAATACCATTTAATTTAAACACTCTTTATTTTATATATCCAAATTCAAAAGCAAAAAAGATAGAAGAAAAACTCATATCAAAATATGGAAGAGGAAAGAAAATAAGCATACTTGAGATGATGAAAGAAAATGATAAGGACTTAAAAGAAGTTGCAATGTTTGTTTATGATAAGATATTTAAAAACTACACTGCAAAACAATGGGGGTTAAAAGTTGAAGATTTAACTCCAGAGGTTACTTCAAGAGTTCCAATATATATTGAGAGGGATAATAGATATTTTCAAGATTTATATCAGTTTGTTCCTTTGGAAGGTTATACAAAAATATTTGAAAATATGCTTTCAAATAAAAAAATAAAAGTTATTCTTAATAAGGATTTTAAAGAATTAATAAAAATAGATTTTAATAAGAAAAAAATTTATTTTGATAACAAGGAGTTTAAAGGAAAGTTAATTTATACTGCTATGATAGATGAACTTTTTGATTTTAAATATGGAAGGTTGCCTTATAGAAGTCTTGATTTAAAGTTTGAAACTATTAATAAAAAATATTATCAAGAAGCTGCAAGCATAAACTATCCAAATGATTATGATTTTACAAGAATAACTGAGTTTAAACATATTCATCCTGTAAATGCTAATAAAACCGTAATTCTTAAAGAATATCCAAAATCTTATTATCCAAAAACTGATATCGCTTATTATCCAGTTTTTACACCCGATAATATGAAGCTTTATTTAAAATATAGGGGAGAGGCAGATAAATTTAAAAATCTTTTGCTTGTTGGTCGGCTTGCTGAATACAGATATTATGATATGGATGATGTAGTAAAAAGAGCTTTAGAAGTATTTGAGGAGAAGATAAAATGAACGATAAAGTTTGTGCTGTAGTCGTTACCTATAATAGAAAAAATTTGTTGATTGAATGCCTTGAATCATTACGAAAGCAATCAAGACCTATTCAAGGAATTTATCTAATAGATAATGCTTCAACTGATGGAACTCCGGAGTTGTTATTGGAGAAAGGTTATTTAAGAGAATTACCACCTAAAAATTTAAATGAACCATGGGAAAAAGAGTTTACTATTCAAAATTTAACAGATGAAAAAGAAATAAAATTATATTATGTCAAAATGCATGAAAACACAGGTGGCGCAGGTGGATTTTATGAAGGTGTTAAAAGAGGATATGAAAAAGGTTATGATTGGTTATGGCTTATGGATGATGATGTTATACCAGAGAGCAATTGTCTTGAGGTTCTTTATAAAAATTATAGATATCTTTTCAATTATGTAAAGGTTGGCTTTATTTGTCCAAGCCCATATAATATAGATTCTAGTCCTGATGTTATGTCTTTGCCACCAATTGCTTATAAGGTAGATAAATTTTTTTACATAAGTTTATATAGAGATGATAATCAAGTTTTGCCTGTTTTGTCTTGCGGATTTGGGGGCGTTCTTGTATCAAGTTTAAGTATAAAAGAAGTAGGTTTTCCTATAAAAGAATTTTTTATATGGAACGATGATTATGAGTGGACAAGAAGAATAACAAAAAATGGTTTTTATGGGTTTATATCATTAGATTGTAGGATTATTCACAAAACAAAAAATACTGGAGTTAATCCAGAAAATTTAGGGGTTGAGAGAATTCATTTATTATACTATGAGATTAGAAATAAGGCCTTTATTTTCAAACAAGATTTTTCTTTTTTAAAATTTATGAAAATATACTTAAAATTCTTTTTAAAGATTTTATACAAAATTCTTAAAAGAAATGACATTAATAAGAAGTTCAGAATTTTTATAATTCTTTTTAAAGGATTTTTAGATGGTTTATTTTTTAATCCTAAAATAGAAAAGCCATGAAAATATCTGCTGCAATTTGTACATATAATAGAGCAAAGTTTTTAGAAAAATCTCTAACTTCTCTTATTAAACAAAATTTTGATAAAAATGATTATGAAATAATCGTTATTGATAATAACTCTAATGATAATACAAAAGAAGTTGTTAATAAATTTATGGAAACATATAAAGATTTTAATATAAGATATGTTTTTGAGCCAGTTCAAGGACTATCCATTGCAAGAAATAGAGCTATAAAGGAAGCAAAATCAAACATTCTTCTTTTTATAGATGATGATGCTATTGCCGATGAAAATCTTTTAAAAGAACATTTAAGGATATATAATGAGTTTGAAAATGTTAGTTGTGTTGGTGGTAAGATTCTTCTTGATTTTGTTGATGGAAAACCTGCTTGGCTTGATGAAAAATTTTATAAATTTTATTCTTATTTTAATATTTCATATAAAATTATAGAGCTGAAAACTTCTGTTTATGGTGCAAACTTTTCAATAAATTTAATAATAGTTAAAGAAAAAAATATTAAGTTTGATAAATCGCTTGGACGAAATGGAAATATATTAAATGGTGGTGAAGAAGTTTTGTTCTGTGAAACTTTAATTAAATATGGTTTTAAGATATATTATAATCCCTATGCAGTTGTTTATCATATAATATCCAGAGACAGGACTAATTATAAATATCTGATTAATATTGCAAAACAAGGCGTAAGCAGTTATTTTTATTATTTATATAAGTTTCAAAAAAGAAGCAAAATTTATATTATTTTTTTAAGCTTATATAATCTCGCAATATATTTGTTATCCTTTCTTAAAAATTTACTTCTTTTTAAAAAAAATAATATTTTCTACCTTTATTTGTATATGTTAAGATTTTTTTGTCTTTTTAAGATTTGCTTAAAAGGAGAAATTAAATGAAACCAATTTTAACTTATGAAATTAATTTAAAATCAGAATATAAAAGTTCTCTTTTAAACCATTTATCTAAAAAATTTAGAATAATAGATAGCATAATTTCAAGATTTCCATATTCTATTTATTCAAAACTTATTGATTATGATTATTCCTTAAATGAAAGAATTGTTGAGATACCATTTTTATTCAAAGGTATTTCTCAACTTCCTATAAAAAGTAAAATTCTTGATGTTGGTTGTAATTATAGTTTAAATTCTCTACGACTTTCATCACTTGGTTATGATGTTTATGGAATTGATTTAAATGATTGCTGGTTTAAGCATTCAAATTTTAAGTTTGTAAAAGGTGATATAACAAATACTGAATTTGAGGATAATTTTTTTGATTGTGTTATAGCCATTTCAACACTTGAGCATATAGGATATACGGAATATGGTGGAAGCAGAGACATAGATGATCTTTTGGCTCTTAAAGAAATAAAAAGAATTCTTAAAAAAGATGGATTTTTTATAATGACAGCACCTTATGGAAGGGGTGGAGAAGTTAAAGGTTTTGAAAGGATATATAATAGCGAAAGAATAGAAAAATTACTTTATGATTTTGAAATTATAAACGAGGAGTTTTATTTTAGGAAATCAGATAAAGAATGGATCAGAGTAGATAAAGAATTTTTAAAAGATAAATCACTCGATAAAAAAGGAAGAATTTTAGGATGTATTGGAGTTCTTGCTAAAAATAAAAAGGATTGATTTATGAAAATTGCAATTGATGCTTTACCTTTACTTGGAGATACTGGAGTTACAACTTATCTAAGAGAAACTCTTAAGGAAATGGTTAAATTTGCTGAAAATTTTTATGATTTATATTTTAGGATTTCTATAAGGAATAAGAAAATAGATTTATCATATCTTAATGCTAAGAATTTTTCAATAAATAAAATAAGAATTCCAAATAGAATTTTAGAGTATTTCTGGACTTTTAATAGGAAAAAATTTCCACTCAAGATATTTAAGAAAGCGGATATTTTCTGGAGCACAATGTATTTTGTGCCTGATGTTGATTATCCTATAGTTTCAACTTTTTATGATATAACGCCTTTAAAAATAGATGAGTATAGAAAATTTAGAGAAGAACTTGTTTTAAGATTAAGAAATGTTATAAATCATTCAAAGTTCATAATATCAATATCTGAAGCATCAAAAAAGGATATATGTGAATATTTTAAGTTAGATTCAAACAAAGTTTATGTTACACATCTTGCAGCTTCTGATATATATAGGTTAATAGATAAGAATGAAGTTAAAATTTTTTTGCAAGAAAATTATAATATTGATTACGATTATATTCTTTATGTTGGTAACATGGGTCCTCATAAAAATATAACAAATCTTGTAAAAGCATATAACATAATAAAAAATAAATTTAAAGTAAAACTTATTTTATGCGGTAAAACATCTTATGCTGAAAATGTTTTAAAGGAGATAGAAGATCTTAATCTTGGTTCTTATGTTAAAATTTTAAACTTTGTTCCTATTAGGCATCTTCCATATTTATACAATGGTGCAAGTTTGTTTGTCTATCCTTCAAAATATGAAGGTTTCGGACTTCCTGTTTTAGAAGCAATGAAATGCAGGGTGCCTGTGGTAACATCAAATGTTTCATCCTTGCCCGAGGTTGGTGGAGATGCTGCTTTGTATGTGGATCCTTATGATATTGAAAATATAGCAAATGCTATTCTAAAAGTTTTGCAATCAGATGAACTAAAAAGAGAACTTTCTAAAAAATCAATAGAAAGGGCTAAATTGTTTAGTTGGTATATAACTGCTCGAAAAACTCTTGAGGTTTTTAAAAAAGCAGCTTTATGAAGATACTTTATATAATTCCTTCGTTATTAGAATTTGGAGGCGGTACTGAAAGGGTTAAGTTTTTACTTTCGCTTTTTAAGAAAGAAAATTCAGTTAGTATAGTTGAAATAGGTAAAAGAAGATATTTCAATGATAGTAAATTTATTGAATTAAAATTTTCATTTTTTGAAAAAATCATTAATTTATTTAGAGTTTATGCTTATCCATTTTCCAGTTATGTTGAAAAAGAAATATTAAAAATTTTTAAAAAGAATTCTTATGATTTGATAATCGTTTCTAAGTTCCAAATTCTTTTTTATTTAAGAAATTTTAAAAATAATAAAAAAGTTATAGTTGATCTTTGGGCATGTGGACTTGATGATGCTATTTTCGAGCTGAAAATTGAAAAAAATATATTTAAAAAAATGATTTTTGTTTTAAGGCTTATTAGATATTATATTACTGATAGATTATTATACAAGATATTTTCTAATTATTTTGTTGTTTCTAAAAAGGCAAGAGAATACATTGAAAAAAGATATAAAAACAAAAATGTATATATAATACCTCATACTTTTGAGGTTAAAAATATAGATTTCAATAAAAAAAGGAATTTTGATTTTGTATTTATTGGGGATTTGAGTTTCCATCCTAATTTTAATTCTGTATTAAAGTTTTATGAGTATTGTAGAAATTTAGATGTTAAACTTTTTGTTGTTGGCGGATATAAAGATGAACATAAGAAATACTTTAAAAATGATAATATAGAGTTTTTAGGGAATTTAGAGGATATAGATGAGTTAATGGAAAATAATATTTTTTTCTGGAGTGTTATTGATGGAGGGCTTGGTCTTAGGACGAAAATACTTAAGGCGTTTTCTTATGCTATGTGCGTTTTTGCAAATAAAAATTCTCTTGAAGGTATAAATTATAAAGATATGGAAAATGTTCTTATTATTGAGAGTAGAGATGATTTTTTAAAAAAATATAATCAATTAGGTAAAGATTTAGAAATAGCAAAAAAAATTGGGATAAATGCTTATAATTATTTAAAAAAAGAACTTAATTCTGAAAATATATATAAAGAAATCAAAAAAGCTTTTTATGAAATACTCGATAATAATAATAACCGCAGATAGGCATGATATACTAAGAAACTGCCTGGATAAATTATTTGAGTTTAAGGTGGACAAGAAATCAGATATTGTTGTAGTTGATGCAAGTAAAAATAATTTTAGTTATGAAAGAATAAATCAGATTAAATATATTAAGATAAATTCAAGTGAAAAGGGATTTTCAAATCAGAGAAATATTGGAATAAAAAATGCATCTAATCCTTATATTATTTTTATAGATGATGATGTGGAAATTACTAAAAACTGGTTTGATAAATTTAGTTCTGAATTTGAAAAATATGAAGATAAAATTTTTGGAGCTATGGGGGCGGTTTTCCCAAAGAAAAGCAATTTAATAAGTTTTATTTGTGGGGTTTTAGGACATCCTGGTGGTGGATTTAGATTACATAATTTTTCTAAAGGTGATAATATTTTTTTAAGTCAGGTTGCAACTTGTAATACAATTTTAAATAAAAAAATAGTTGAAGATATTGGGTTGTTTGATCCTCAGAATAAATTTGGTTCAGAGGATAGTGAACTTTGTTTAAAAATAATAAAAAGATATGGGAATAATAAGTTTTTGTATATTCCAAGTGTTATTGTATGGCATTATTCTCCGGAAAGTTTTTTAAGGTTTATTAAATGGTATATTAGAAGGGGTATATCAGATGTTGATTTATATTTAAAGCATTCAATACATTTAAATTATGTTATTAAAACATCTATAGTTTTAAAATTTTTAGTTTTATTTATTTTTTCATTGATAGATATAAAGATATTTTTTGCTGGAATTTTTTTTTATTATTTTTATCAACTTTTTAAACATCGCTTTATGTTTGATTATTTTAAATATTATAGCTTTAACTTTACTGAAAGAATTTATATATTTTTAGTTTTTCCTTTTTTGAAACTTGTAGCAGACCTGATGTTTGATTTTGGTAGGATAAAAAGAATTATGGATTTTAAAATAAGAGGGATAAAATGAATAAAATTTCTGCGGTATTAATTGTAAGAAATGAAGAGAAAAATATTGAAAGATGTCTTAAAAGCATTTGTTGGGTTGATGAGATAATTGTTGTAGATCAGTCATCAACAGATAAAACAGTTGAAATTGCAAGAAAATATACTGATAAAATTTATATAACAGAAAATAAATTGATATGTGAGCCAGATAGAGAGTTTGCTATAAGTAAAACAAAAAATAAGTGGATAATTTATATAGATGCCGATGAGGTTATAACGCAAGATTTAAGAAAAGAGATAATTAAGTTAGTTGAAGATAATATTTGTGAGGTTGGTTTAATTCCAAGAGAGACATTTTTTTTAGGAAGACCGATTAAAACTTGTGGTTGGTGGCCTGGTTATGTTCCGCGATTATTTAAAAAAGGAAAAGTTTTGTTTTTCGAAAAAATTCATTTTGATGGTCAAATTGTAAGTTCTAAGATATGTTATTTAAAAAATCCTTTGCTTCATTATTCTTATAATTCACTTGATGAATGGATCGATAAATTTAAAAGATACACCACAGTTATTGCTTATGAGTATTATCAAAAAGATATGAAAACAAATTTTAAAAATACAATTAAGGAAATAATTTTAAGACCGGTTTATTATTTTGTTCTTAAATATTTTATTCTAAAGGGATTTAAAGATGGCTGGAGAGGGTTTTTTATAAGTTTTTCCTCTGCACTTACAGCTATATTTGCATATTTTAAACTTATTGAGGTATATGAAAAAGAAAAAAATAGTCTTTCTTGATAAACCGATTGAGCCGCCTGGTGGTGGCCAGATGAGTTTGGTTTATCTTTTAAAAAATTTAGATAAAAATAAATATGAGTTTATTGTTTTTGTTCCGTATTATTGTAGTTTTATTGAGATTTTAAAAAAAGAAGGTATAGATGTAGAAATCGTTCCTTTTAAAAAATTATTTTTTAAAATTAAAAATTTTAAACCGGATTTAATTCACTCAAATTCTCCAACAACAAGATATTCTTTTTATGGTGTTCTTTTTTCAAAGATTCTTAAAATTCCTTTTATATGGCATAACAGAGTTTTAGAAACTGCTGGCTGGAAAGAAAGTTTAATTTCTATTCTTTCATCAAAAATTATTGTTATTTCAGATTGCGTTGGGAAAAAATTTGAAAAATTTCCTGATAAAACCATAAAAATATACAATGCTGTTGATTTTGAGAGTATAAAAATAACTAAAAATAAAGAAGAACTTAAAAATGAACTTGGGATTAAAAATGAGTGTATAGTTGGGATTTTTTCTCGTTTGGTTAAATGGAAGGGGCATAATTTGTTTTTTGATGTCGCTAAAAAAATTATTGAAAATAAAATTGAAACTAAATTTTTAATACTTGGAGATGGAGAGGAAAAAGAAAATATAATAAATAAAATTAAAGAACTTGGACTTAGTAATTATTTTCTTATGCTTGGACATAGGGAAAATGTTTATGATTTTATAAATATTTGTGATATTGTTTGTAATTTTTCTATAGAGCCAGAGCCATTTGGAAGAACAATTATAGAAGCAATGGCTTTAAAAAAAGTTGTTTTTTCAACGAATATTGGAGGACCAAATGAGATAATTGACGATGGAGTTGATGGCTTTCTATGTAAACCAAATCCAGATTTTATTTCAAAAAAGATTGTTGAGGTTTTAAAAAATCCTGAATTGATGAATAAAATTGGAGAAAATGCATATAAAAAAGTTTTTGATAATTTTAATATTAAAACTCAAATAAAAAAGATTGAAAGTTTATATGAAGAAGTTATTAACCAAAAATAACATTTCATTTTTCATAGTTTTTCTTATCTTTATTTTAATGAGATTGTTTTTTGTAATAAAAAATAATAATAATTTTTTATGATAATATTTAACTTTGATAAGGATAATTCATTGTTTCTGGTATGAAGATTTTATTTGATGTAAGAGAAATTGAGAAAAACAAGTTTAGCGGGATAGGAAGGTTTATATTAAGTATATTAAAGAACAAAAATTATTTCAATGATTTTGAATTTATTCTTATTGGGAATAAAAAAACGGACTTTGACAACTCTGTTCTTAATGGATATTATAGATTTATTATAAATGATATTATTCCTATTTTTTCTGAGCAGTTATTACTATATAATCTTGTCAATAAAATAAAACCGGATTTGTATCTCTCACCATATTATAAGTATCCTATCTTAATTGATACCCCTGTGATAACTACTATATTTGATTTAACCTATTTGATAATTCAACCTTATAAAAATAAACTATGGAATTCTTTTTATATCAGAAACTTCATTAAATATTTTACTTCTAAATCAAATTTTATAATTACCTCATCATATAACACTAAAAAAGATATTCTCTCATTTTTTAAAATAGAGGATGAAAAAATAAAGGTGATATATCTCCCTTTGGATAATTCATTTAAGCCCCAAAAAGAGGGGAAAATAAAAGCAACATTATTCAAATATGGAATAAAAAAGAACTATATCCTTTATGTTGGGAATAACAGTTATCACAAGAATATAAAGGCACTTTATAACGCTTATAAATTATTGCCTCAAAGTATAAGAGATAACTATGATTTGGTTCTTGTAGGATTTAAAGATAATGATAATGAGTATCCTTTGGCAAAGATTTTAAGTTATGTAGATGATGATTCTCTTAAATGTCTTTACTCGAGTGCTACTTTGTTTGTTTTTCCATCTTTATATGAGGGATTTGGATATCCTCCGCTTGAGGCAATTTCTTTGGGATGTCCTGTGCTTGCTTCTCATAACTCATCAATTGTTGAAGTGCTTGGAGATTGTGCTATTTATTTTAATCCTGAGGATATAATGGAAATAGTTTCAAAAATAGAAACACTGATTAATAATTCTGAAATGAGAAAAGAGATGATCTTAAAAGGTCTTAAAAGGGCATCTTTTTTTAATTATGAAAAATTCTGTTTTGAAATAAAAATGGTTTTTAATGAAGTCATTAGAAAATAAAGAGTATGAACATACTTATATTTAATGCTGCTGGTATAGGGGATTTTGTGGAACTTATTCCATGGCTTTATTTTGCAAAAAAACAAAAAGATGTTTACATAACACTTGTTGTTTCGGATAGAGTTTACGAATATGCTAAAAGATGTCCTTATGCTGATGAGGTTTTTTATTTAAAAAGCGATAAGAATCACATAAGAATTTTTTCTTTTTTTAATATTTTATTGCTTTTAAAATTGAATAGAAAAAGATATGATTTTATAATAAATACTATGCCAGTTGAAAATAAGTTTTCTTTTTTTCTCTTTAAATTGTATGTATCACTGATAAAAAAAACCAGTCAAAAAAATGTTTTTATTGAAAAAATATCTGAGGAAAAAAATCATTACAGATACTATAAAATTATTTTTGAAAAAATTGGGATTTTAGAAGAAGATTTGACAGATGATATAATTTGGCATGAGGATCCAGATAGTTTAAATATTTTTTCTAATAAAAAAATTATAGGAATAAATTTAGCAGGAAATACACTTACAAATAGATGGCTTTATGATAGATGGATTAGTTTGATTTTAAAAATGAGTGGAATAAGTAAAGATTTTGTTTTTTTATTTTTTAGTGATTTGAAAAATTATGATTTTGTAAATTCTGTTTATGAGAAAATTAAAGAAGAGGTTAGTTCATTTTTGATATACAATGTCTCCATTGAAAAGTGGATTGGATATATTAAAAAATGTGATATTATAATTTCTGTGGATTCTTCTATAATTCATATTGCATCTATTTTTAAGAAACCTTGCATAGTTATAAGTGGGTCTGTTGATCCAAATACCACAGAGCCATATTTTAATCGTAATCTTTTTAAATTTATTTACAAAAAGGTTTCATGTTCGCCCTGCAATTATTATATTTGCCCAAACAAAGGTGATGATAATATGATTTGTATGAAAAGTATAAATGTTGAAGAAATTTTTAAAGAATTTTTAGAGGTTTATGAAAATAATTTACATAATAACAAGAATTGATAGGGGTGGTTCGTCGGAAAATATAGTTGATATATGCAATAGATTGTATAATGATGGTATTGATGTTTCTCTTATTTATGGTGGTGATACTGTTAGAGATTTTAAATTTAAAAGTTTTTATATATTTGAGATGAAAAGAGAGATAAATTTTAAAAATGATTTGAAATCGTTTTTTAAAATATTTGAAATATTAAAAAGTGAAAAACCTGACATTGTTCATACTCATACTTCAAAAGCAGGAATTATTGGAAGATGGGCTTCGTTTATATATAAAATTTTTTATAACAGAAAGCTAAGAATAATTCATACTCCACACGGACATATCTTTTATGGATATTTTGGTTTTATTAAAACAAGTTTTTTTATATTTCTTGAGATTTTAACCTCATTTATTACTGATAAGTTGATAGCATTAACTGAGAATGAAAAAAAAGAAAGTATTGATTATGGGTTAGGAAATAAAAATAAATGGGTTGTCATCCCAAGTGGAATAGATTATAAACTAAATTTAAGCCAAAATGATATAAGAAAAGAATTTAATATTAAACCTGATGAGATTGTTATTGGAAGTGTTGCTCGGCTTGAGATGGTTAAAGGAGTTGAGTATTTTGTTAGAAGTTATAAATACCTTAGAAATATCTTAAATATTAAAGGAATAAAACTTGATTTTTGTTATCTTATAGTTGGTGATGGGTCTGAATTTGATTATTTAAAAGAAATCTGTAAGGATAATGGTATTATAAATAATATTATTTTTACTGGATGGAGGAATGATGTCTATGACATTATAAACACAATGGATATATATGTCCAGCCATCTTTAAATGAGGGGATGGGAAGAACTGTTGTTATTGCAGAACTTCTTTCAAAGCCAATTGTTGCATCATCTGTTTGTGGATTAAAAGATCTTGTAATTTATGGATATAATGGTTATCTTGTTGAGCCGAGAAATTCTCTTGATATTGCAATGAAACTTTATAATCTTATTTTAGATAAAGAGAAAATAAAAATATTTGGTAAGAATTCTTTTGAAATTGTAAATAAAGAGAGTGATGGATTTAAATATTATAGTTTTGAAAGGGAGTATTTTCTTTTAAGAAAACTTTATGGAGTTTAAAAATTATAAACTATTATTATGATCGTTTCTATTCATCAACCGCAGTATATGCCATATATTGGATATATTTATAAAATTTTAAAAAGCAATGCCTTTGTTTTTTTAGATGATGCTCAGTATAAAAAAAATGAGTGGCAGAATAGAAATAGAATAAAAGGTCCTAATGGACTTATCTGGCTTACCGTTCCTGTGAGTTTTAATTTTGGGGATAAAATAAATGAGGTAAAAATAGTTGAAGATGGATGGCAAAAAAAACATTTAAACTCAATAAAATCAGCATATTCCAAAAGCAATTATTTTAAGGATTTCTTCCCATACATAGAAAATCTCCTTTCTAAAAAATATGAAAATCTTTCAGTTTTAAATATTAAATGTGTAGAAATGATACTTGACTACTTAGGAGTTAAAAAAGAAATTGTTATATCATCTACTTTAAATATTGAGAAAACTAAAACAGAGCGTCTTGTAGATATTGTAAAAAAATTAAATGGAGATACTTATCTTTCTGGCGATGGAGGGCATAGTTATCTTGATGAAAAAGTTTTTGAAAAAAATCAAATAAAATTGATTTATTTAAATTATAAACCTGTAAGATACAATCAATTATGGCGAGATTTTATTGAAAATCTTTCAGTAATTGATCTGATATTTAATGAAGGAAGAGAAAATACTCTTAGGATTTTAAACTATGATAAGACACTCTAAACCTTATTTTGATGAAAAAGAATTTGGATTTGTTGATAAAATATTAAAAAGTGCAAATCTTTCGATAAATATCTATGTCCAAAAGTTTGAAGAAGAATTTTCTAAATTTATAGATAAAAGATACTCTGTTTCAACAAACTCTGGAACAAATGCACTTTTTCTTTCGCTTTATTCAATTAAAGAAATAAAAAAAATCTCAGGATATGTTTTAATTCCATCGTTTAATTGCACTGCTATCCTTAATGCTGTTCTTATGGCTGGATATAAACCTATTATGTGTGATGTTAATAAAATAGATTTTTCATACGATATAGATAAAGCAAAAAAGTTGATAGATAAAAATAAAATAAAAATTGTTATACTCCCTTATTTATTTGGATATCCATCATATTCTGTTTTTGAGTTTAAAAAAATGGGCCTTTATGTTATTGAGGATATAACTCAAGCGCTTGGCTCTTCTATAAATGGAGTTATGACAGGGAAAATGGGGGATATCGTTGTTTCCTCATTTTATGCAACAAAAATGATTACAACACTTGGTGAGGGAGGAATAATTTCTACTGATGATAAAGAAATCTATGAGTTTGTTAAAGATGTTATAGATTATGACAAAAAAGATGATTTTAGATTAAGATTTTCTTTTAAAATGAATGAGGCAGGAGGGTATTTTGGAATAAGTCAATTAAAAAGAATAAACTTTATTATAAGAAAAAGAAAAAAGATTGCAAAACTCTACTCAGATATTTTTTCTAAAAAGAAAGGAGTAAAGATTTTTTACAATAATATTCCAGATGCTAAAGTGGTTTTTTACAGATACATTGTTGAGCTTATTAATTATAAAAGGGATGAGATAATAGATATGTTTAAAAAATATGGTGTTGAGGTCTCAAAACTTTATCTTCCACTTGATGTTTATTACCAAAAAAAATCCAGTTCTCCTGTTTCTACTTACATTTATAACAATTTTATATCAATTCCAATCTATCCCGCACTTAGAGATGATGAGATTAAAAAGGTTATAGATTCAATTGAAAAAATATTTTTATGAAAAAATTTTTTATTTTATTTTTGTTGATAGTTTTATTCTATATAGGACTTCATATCTATATTGCAAATTTCTTTTCCAGAGCAGGTTTTTCGAAAAATAATGTAAATAGATTTTTTCTGATTATGGCATTATTATCAGTATTTTTTCTTTTTTTAAGAAAAAAATTTGAAGGTGATGTGTTTGAAATTTTATGCTTTCTTTCTTTTTTGTGGATGGGAATTGTTTTGATATGGTCATTTTTTATATTTATTGGGAATGTGTTTTTTTATTTCATTGGATTTAAAAAGGTTTTTATATTTGTGAATTTTTGTACATTTTTTATTTCTTTAATTTCCATTTATAATGCAATAAAACCACCTTCTATTAGATATTTAAACTATTATTCAAAAATAGTTCTTAGAGATTATAAAATAGTTTTTATATCAGATCTTCATATAGATTTTAAATTTAAAAACAAATTTTTTTCAAAGATTATTGAGAAGATTAAATCTGAAAAACCAGACCTTTTAATAATAGGTGGGGATATGCTTGATTCGGGATTTAAGATTGACGATGAGATTTATAAGATTAAGGATTTAAAAATCCCTGTTATATTTGTTTTTGGAAATCATGAATATTTCTATGGTATTGATAAAACACTTGAGGTCATAAAGAATTTAGGTTTTAAACTGCTTAGAGAGGATTTTTTTGTCTATGGTGATTTAAATATAATTGGTTTTTCTGATATAAAGATTGAGAATTTTAGTTTTGATGATGTTAAAAAAATTGTTACTAAATTTTATGATAATAGAAAATTAAATATTCTTGTTTCTCATCAGCCGCTTTATTTTAATGAGTTAGCGAAGGATTATGATTTTATAATGTTAAGTGGACATACTCACTGCGGACAGATCTTTCCATTTCATATATTTACAAAGCTTGTATATACGCATTTCTGTGGTGAATATTTTAAGAATAACTCAATGCTTTATGTATCTAAGGGAGCTGGTGTATGGGGACCTAATATGAGGTTTTTATCTAACAATGAGATTGTTGTGGTGAATATCAAAAAATATGAAAAAGATAATACTAAATATAGCAAAAATTAAAATAGGATTTGCTTTTGAGGAGTATGATGAAGGCTTTTTTAGAAAACTTGATGAGAGATATGGCGCTTTTAAAGTGGATTTAAGTTTAGAGAAGTTTATAAATGTAAAATTTTCAAAGAAATTTTTTGTTAAAGATAATAGAGTTTTGTTAAATGATAATGGAAAGTTAACTATAAAAAGAAAGGATTTTTGTTTTGATGGAAATATTCTTTTCATTAGAAAAGATATATATTCCTTTGATAGTTTTTTAAGGGTTTATATTTCAGATGCACTTAACAAACATAATGGTCTTTTAATACATTCTGCTGGAGTTGTTTTTAATGATAGGGGTTTTCTTTTTGTATCAAAAAGTGGTGGAGGGAAAAGTACTATTGCAAAAATTTTTTCTAATGAATTTCCTATTTTAAATGATGAAATTATACCATTGATATTTGAAAAAAACAAGATATATTCTTTTTCATCACCATTTTATGGTGAGATTAGATCTGGTAATAAGTTTATCTTTGTTGAGGTTTCAAAAGTATTTTTGATAAAAAAATCGGATACAAATTTTGAGAGAGATTTAGATTTAAATGAAAAAATATTTAAAATTATGAGATGTGTTTTAAATTTTAACAATGATAAGGATACCATTTCAAAAATTTTAAATAAAGTAATAAAAATTTCAAAAACTTGTGTTTCAGAACTAAACTTTACAAAAGATAAAAATTTTATTGAGTTTTTTAAAAGGAAATATTCTTAAATTTTGATTTCTGCTGTTAGATTAAAATTCGATATCCCTGAAGTAATAATCGTTAGATCAAAAAAATGTCTCCAAAATCTATCTATAAACTCTTATCAATTTTAATATTCTCTTTTATTCTAATAAGTTTTCTATAAATTTTTTCCTGCAGATAAAGTAAAAAAATCAAAATCCCCTTGTCTTCCCCCTTTCATAACCCTAACTCTGCAATTCCTTAGGGAATAAGTTCTTTATTTTTTACATAAAACAAATTAAAATCCACCTATATCCCCCTTTTATAAAGCAGGTATGTTGTCAAGTTATGTTTTTCATATCAGTTTTTCTATCATTTTCTCTAAAAAAATTAACATCACTTAAAACACTATTATAAGTTGCTTCATTGTAATTTA
>Ga0308396_1000455_pt1 | contig 27208 bp, 27 predicted proteins | sample Hotspr2SamplePe2_FD_202359 | JGI IMG/M metagenome (GOLD analysis project Ga0308396, IMG submission 202359) | Hot spring phototrophic mat microbial communities from Mushroom Spring, Yellowstone National Park, Wyoming, United States - 20050930_Pe2 ... | reverse complement strand
TTATCCTTCTTATAAATGCCATATTCCCTCCTGTAATGTATATATTATACATTACAAAAAAATATTTTGTCAACTATTTCATAGGAAATATTATCGTAGTGTGAAAAAATTACTAAAATTTAGGTAATTATCCCCTAAAAATTAGTGAGTTTGGGTTGTCAAAGGGGGAAAATAAAGCAAGGATAAAGCCTTGCCCTACAAAAAATTCATCTTTAATTCTTATTTTCTTAAAGTTGGAAACAAAAAGATAACCTGCTCTTCTTTTAATGCATTGACAAGTTTTTAACTTCCCCCTTTCGTAACCCAAACTCTGCAGTTTTTTAGGGAATAAGTCATTCATTTTTACATACAAATAATTCAAAATCCCCCTATATCCCCCGACGTAACGTCGGGGGAGACGAAGAGGAGGATTTTAAAAATCTTTCTTTTTTTCACTAAAAATAAGTTAGATTACACACATTTTTACTTATACCATAATAAGGTATAAACATTAAAATGAATTTTATTTGTTTTTTAATTACTTTTTTAAAAATTATAGAGTTATCCCCTAAAAATTAGTGAGTTTTAGTTTATTAAAGGGAGATTAAAATGTAAGGGATTTGAGAAAAGCAAGACTAAAGCCTTGTCCTACAAAATATATCTTTAATTCTCACTTTTTCAAAGGGAGAGACAGAAGGATTTTGATTAGTTTTTATTTTATCTGCAAGAAAAAATTACAGAAAAACTTATGAGATTAAAAGAAAATATTAAAATAGATAAGAATTTATGAATAAATTTCAGAAACTTTTTTTGATCTAACAAATATTACTTTGGAGACTGAATTTAGATCTAATATCTTATAATTATTTTACAGATATGTAATCTGTTTTTATTTTAAGTTTAAGTTTTTTAGCATCAGTGTAGAAAAATTCAAATGGAAGTATATTATCAAAAAATATAAACTGAATCTTTCTGTGTTTCAACATAACAGAATTTTCAAAATCAATAATAGATTGCGCCTCTTTTATTTTTTCTTGAAAAATTGATATCTCTAAATCATTCATATTAGAAGGATTTGTTTTTAATAAAGTTGAAAGATATGAAATAATTTCTTTTTTCTTTTCATTTATTTTTTTGTATTTTGATGTAAAATCAGTTTTTCTTATAAGATAATCAAGAAAACAAGAATATTTTTTATTTTCAAGTTCTTTTAGATAATAATTTATCCTGTTAAAAAAATCAAACTCTAAATCTATTTGGTTCATAACATTATAAATTTTTTCAAACTTAGCTAATACATTTGTATCATTTGAAAGTTTTTCTAATTCTTTTTCAATTGAATTTAAAATTTCATCATATCTTTTATCAACGATATTTTTTTTATTTTCAATATTTCTATATTTTATCACTAAAAATTTTAAAACAAGAAGATTTTTAATTTCAGAAAAAAGTTCCTTTAATTTCTCCCCATCTTTTTCTGATATTTTTTCCAAACCTTTAATAGATGATACAAGTTTTTGGAACTCAAGATATTTTTCATCACATCTTTTTATTATCTCTGCAATATCTTTCACATTAAAAACTTTAAGATATTTGTAAATAAAATCAACATCCTTTAAAACTTCCTTTAACAAATTATTGTTTAAATTGACATAATTATAGTTTAAAATCCTATCTTTAAAAGTTTGATAAGAATTAGAATTTTTTGCATTATCTATATTAATGGTATAACCTTGCGATCTTGCTGCACCTTCAAAAATTAAAGATGAAAATATTCTTCTTTCCTCAATACTCATATCATCTCTTTTAGCAGCATCTTCAAGTTTATCTATCAATTCTTTGAATTTTGGATTTATCCTATATTCATATACTTTAAATTGAATATCATAACTTCCCTTTGACGAAACTATTTCAGAAAATCTTTTTGCAGCCTCATGTGGATTTTCTTCAATCCATAACATAACAGCATATCTTAGTTGTGAATAGGTATAAAAATCACCATTAACTAAATCAAGATACTTTTTATTTTCTATTATATTATCAGCAACAATTCCTCTAAAAAATTTATCAGTAAGGATTTTATTATATACTTCATCTTCACTCATCCCCCATATAAAAAAAGAAAGTAAAAGAAGAAATTTCATAAAAATTCTCTAAACATATATAAAAAACTACTTGCAATCTTTGTTGAAAGTGGAAGTTTCTTTATATTATCAAGACTCACTTTTTTTGAATTTTTTAGATCTTCTTCAAATATTTTTTTCATATCGTTGCCTATTTTTTCATCAAATATATTGACATTTAGTTCAAGATTATAATGAAGACTTATATGATCAAGATTATGAGATCCAATTGAACACCAAAAGCCATCTATAACACAAGTTTTTGCATGAAGAACTTCTTTCTGCCACTCATAGATTTCAATCCCATGTTTAATCAAATTTTTAAGGATATAAAAAGAAGCAAGTCTAACATAAGGATGATCTGTTTTATAAGGAAGAAGTATTTTTACATCAACGCCTCTAATAACTGCTCTTCTTAAACATCTATATATAAGACCATCAGGAAGAAAATATGCATTTGTAATATATATATGATCTTTTGCGTTATCCATTGCATACTTGTATGACCTTCTAATGGAATGAAGATCTCTTATTCCAAATTCCCAAGAAAAAGATATTGGAATATTCCCACCATCAGTTTTTTTAATCTCAAAATCATCCCCACCAGATGAAATCCATGTCTTTTTAAATATCTCAGAAAGTTTAAATACTGCATCTCCCTCAAAACAAACACCAAAATCTTTCCAGTTAGATCCACCAAACTCATATGGTATATAATCAAGCGAAAGATTAAAGCCACCAACCATAGCCTTTTTAAAATCAACTATCATTATTTTTCTATGATCCCTTTTAAACCATTTTCTAATGGAACTAAAAATTCTTATAGGATTATACTCTATAACCATTATTCCCTTTTTTCTCATATCATCAAAAAAACTTTTTGAGCTAAGCCTTGAACCAATGCTATCATAAATAATTCTTACCTTAACACCTTCTCTAACTTTTTTATAAAGCTCATCCCTTATAAGAACTCCAAATTTATCACTTGCAATCTCATAAAATTCTATACAAATACTTTCTTTTGCAAATTTTATCATAGAAATAAAATTTTCAAAAAATTCTAAACTATTACTTAAAATTTTAATATTTGATGCATAAACAATAGAGGTAAGATCAAGACAGTATTTTTTTACTTTGTATAAGTCAACCATAGTATAATATTATTTTAGTTTTTTTAAATCTGTTTTTTCTTTGTTTAAAAGTCTTTTAATTGAGAAATATATATTTTTATCAAAATAAGCAGTTTTATAACAATATACTGTATCACAAAAGTGAGGTTTTATTTTTTTAAAATAAAGTTTTGCAAGTTCTATATTTCCTTTTCTAATCATTATATCACAATACATCAAAAGAGCCTTATTAAACTCAGGTTCCACTTTAAGCGCTTTTATTAAAAATTTTTCCGCTTCATCATAATCTTTAATACTATAATAATAAAGTGCAGAATTATAATAAAAAAATGGATTAAAAGGATAAAAACTTGAAAAATAAATTAAGATAGAATTTTTTCTTGATAAAGATAAATCTGATTCTAAGATTTTTTCATAGTTTTCAAAATTTAAATAATTCTTTATATTTAGAGAATAAAACGAAAAAATAGAAAAAACTGTTGGTAAAATAAAAATTTTTCTAAAACTTAAATACTTTTCACAGGAATTTGTGGAAAGTCCAAGAATTGAAAAATAAAGTATATTAAAAAAAGGAACTTTAAGTATTATATCAAACAAAGAAAATACTGTAAAATTTAGAATAAGATTTTTAATATACTCATCTTTTGTTTTAAGAGATTTTATTACCATAAATAAGTAAATAATAAAATAAATCAAGCCATATTCTGAAAGTATATTTAAAAACTCGCTATGTGCATGAATAGTTGAGTGATTATAATAATTAAATCCATCATAAAATGGAAACTTATATTTTTCAAATATATACTTAAAATCAATACCTTGCCCAAAGATCGGTTTTTCTAAGAAAGCCCTTATAGCTAAATACCATATTTTTGGTCTCAAATATGAATATGGATCATTTAACTTTAAAACATAAGCAGAAAAACTTGTTGGTAAAACTATAAACAAAAAAAGAGTTATAACAGAAGAATACAAAATGAATCTTAATTTCTTTTTAGATATAGTAAAAAGTGTAAGAAAAACTGATATATATGATGCTCTTGAGTTTATAAAAAATAAAGAAAAAAGAAAAAAAACTGCTAAAAAAAGATCAATATATTTTCGTTTATTTCTCCGATCAAGATATTTAACAATAAAAGCACCACTTGAAAGGAATGCAATATAATTCTTGTTATTACCGATAAAATAAAAACTATTTCTAAAAATAATAGAATAATAAAAACTAATTAAAATGAAAAATGTAAAAAAAACATAAAAAGAAAAAAAGAATTTTAAAAAATCTTTTTTTTCATCAGTATCCATATTCTTAAAATAAAAATAAAAAAGAACTGATATAAAAACCTTATAAAAAAGAAAATACTCATTACCATCAGTATTTATATTAAAAATTGAAAAAAGACAAATTACCGGCAAAAAAATTTCTGGGGATAAAGAAATTTTTAAATTTCTTATATAAAAATAAATTAAAAAGAAAACAGATGCAATAGCAAAATAAAACTCATTTTTAAATCCATAAAAAAAGAAAGAAGAAATAAAAAAAAGAAAGATAAAAATATTATCAGATTGCATATAATAATTATATACTTTTAAGATAAATTTTTTTTCTCTTTGAAAGGTCATTTAATGATTTCTCATCACCAAGATCTCTATAGAGTTCATCAAGAATTTGATATATTCTTTTTGAATACGGATTTAAAACTAAAATATATTCAAGCGCATTAGATGCAGAATATAAATATTTATAATCACCTTTTTCGTTAAAATACAAAGTATATATCTCATATTTCCTAAGAGCAATATCAATACTTGAAGGATATCTTTTAAGCGTATCATTACAAATTGAAAGAGCAATCTCATAATCTTTTTTTTCAATGTTATCTATTATATCTTTGTTTTTATTGTACAAATCTACATATTTAAGGGCAAATAATAAAAATGAAATTAAAATAGAAAATGCAAGAATTCTTATAAAAGGTTTTATTTCAAGATACTTTTCTGTTATTCTAAAAATAAAAAGATTATTTTTCATTGCTTTTGAAGAAACATACAAAAAAAGCCACCAACCACAAATAGTATTTAATCCAAAATCAAAAAAACTGTGAATAAGTGAGGCAACAATTGCATAATGATAAAAACCAGAGGTTGATTTTATTATAAAGTATAAAAAAATCATCCAAAAAATAAAAAACAAAATACCAAAATCACTTAAGATCTCAAGAAAATAATTATGAGCATAAATAGATTTAAGTTCTATTGAAAGGTATCTTTCAGAAATATATGCAAAAGATGAGTATCCCCAGCCAGATATTGGCTTTTCAAGAAACATATCAAATGAGTACTTCCACCATCTAATCCTATCATAAACAGAATTAAAATCAATATGATAAATAAGAAACGCAAAAATAACACCAACTATAATAAGAATAAAATAATTTTTTTTAAAATCAATATTTCTTCTATTTATAAAAGAATAATAGAAACTTGTAAGCATTATTGCAATAAGCGCAGAAATTGATTTCGTAAGAATAATTATTATAAGAAAAAAAAGTGCTAAGTAATATTTTTTTTCTTCAAGCATCATTCCACAAATAAGTATTGATACAAACGCAAGTGTATTTGCATTTTTAAGAGTTGAAGTAAACTCCCCTTTATTTACAATCCCAGTATATATAGAATAAATTGCTATTATAAAAAGAAATGGATACAAATAAATTATTTTATCTTCGCTACGTTTTTGAAGCATAAGAAAAAAGATAACAAACCCAAGTAAAAAACCAATATAATCAATGATAATTAGATGCTTTATTGGACTAAAAATAAATGAAATAGAAGATATTATAACTGCAGTAAAAAAATAATGATATCCCTTTGAAAAACATATTTCAAAGCCATTTTCAAGAAAAAAGATATAATAACAAAAAGAAAAAACAGCAAAAAAATAAATTAAAAGATTTATTCTTATATCACCAAAGCTATAAAAAATTATTGAAAAAAAAGGCAATAAAAAAAGCCACTCAATTAAATAATCAAATTTACTTTTTTTACTTCTATCCATTACTCAACAATCTTTGGAGTTACAAATATAAGAAGTTCCATTCTATTTCTTTCCTTACCCTTCTTTTTAAAAAGATATCCAAGCATAGGTACATCACCAAGGAAAGGGACTTTATACTCATATTCACTTTCTGAATCATGAATTAAACCACCTATAACAATTGTTTCCCCATCTGAAACAACAACAGTTGTATCTGCTGTTCTTTGATCAACTGATGGTGGTTGGAAAGGAGCTGTCTGGGATGGTTGTGAGACCGTAGGATTAATTTTCATTATTATTTTACCATCAGAAGTTATTGTTGGAAGAACCTTTAAAATTATACCAGTTGTGACATAGGTTACTTTAGTTGATGAAACAGAACCACCAGGAGTGTTTGTTATTTCTGTGGTAAGATATGGAATTTGATTGGTTATATTTATGCTTGCCTCTTTATTATTTAGTGTTGCAATTTTTGGATTTGATAATACATTTGCTTTTCCTTTCTTTGCAGCAGCAGAAATTACAGCATCAAACATAAAATTAGGTGTTATTCTACCAAATCTAAATGCACCATATATAACATTTGCAGGAAGTTCAACCCCAGATCCTCCTTGAGATGGCAAAAGATTTGGCGGAGTTCCGGTATAACTTCCACCATAGCCCGGTGTTATAGTTTTTGGTCCTCCCCATTTAGTTTGTGGTCCAATTGCGGATGCAGCATCTTGAGCACCAATATAATTTCCATTTGAATTTCCACTTATAGACCATTGTATTCCTTGATGTAATGCACTATCAAGAGAAACCTCAACAAGTTTTGCTTCTATTAAAACCTGTTTTGGCATTTTATCAAGTTTTGATATTAAATCAGAAACCATCTCAAGCCCAATAGGAGTATCTGTTACAATAAGCGCATTATTCGTATCATCAACATTGCATTTTGCTGTGGTTCTTCCCTCAGCCTGTGCTATTGATTCAATCTGAGATTTTATTTCTGATGCTTTAACATAATTTAGAAAGAAAACCTTTGTTTGAAGATATGCATTTTTTTGATCGTTTAAAAGGGAATCTTTTGTTGAAATTCTAACTATATTTTGAGAAATTTTTTGTGCAATTAGACCTTTCATTGAAAGAAGTGTTTTAAATGCTTCATTAAATGGAACATTTTTAAGCGAAATTGAAACACTTCCAATAACATCATCAGAAAAAATAACATTCATCTGCGCTTTAGCTAAAAGATGTGTAATAACATCTCTTATATCTGCATCTGTGTATTCAAGATCTATTTTATATGATGGCAAAAGTTCATAAAGGTCCTTAGTTGTTTTAGATGATTGTGTTTTTGTAGAATATGGTTTTGATGGAGGAATTATCTTGGCATCTTTTATATCCTTATCTGGAACTGCTATAAGATCAATTAAAAGAATATCTTTGCCTGACTTTTCTTCTTTATATGAAACAGGAAGTTTTGTATAAGCAGTTACAATTCCTTTATTATTCTCCTGAGATGTCACTATTCTTGTAATAATACCATTATCAATTGGTTTATCATAAACCATTTTAAAAAAAGAGTTGAAGAACTCAACCTTTATTCCTTTTTTCTCTTCCAAGTTTGAAATTGAATATCTTGGTTCTCCAATATATTTAATTACAATTTTGTTATTTAAAACCTCAACATCAGTTATCTGTGTTTGAGAATAAGCATATGAGTTTATAAGAAAAACAATCATTATAATTTTTTTCATAACTCTCTCCTTTTATTCTATAACAAACTCTTTTGTTTCTTTTTTTTCTGAATCATAAAGAACTACTGATTTTCCTTTTATATCTCCCTTTATATTTTTAAGAATCTTTTTCGAATCACTTAAACTTTTTAAATTACCAGAATTTTTAAAAATAAAAATTTCACCGGTAATATTATTTTTTAAAAGTGCTTCTCGCTCACTTTCATATTTTATTATCCCATTTAAAACGAAATTATTCAAAGAATATGTATTTATAGATGTTGTTGATAATTCCAAAGAATATTTTTTTGTACTAGTTCCATAAACATTACTTTTAACCATAGGATTTCTTTTATTTTTTGGCAAATAAATTTCTTTTACGGTTAGAGATGAAGTTGAAATTACAACATCCTCAACTTGAGAAAATAGGGAAAAAGACATAATAATCAAAAAAATCATTTATCCTCCATACTGATATGAAACAAGAACAAAATTCACATTTGAAGGATCCCCCCCAGTTATGGTAACATTTTCAACATTAAATATTCTTTCATTTAGAGAAATTGCGGCAAAAAACATTCCTATATCATGATATGAACCAACAACACTAATATTGTATGTAACTCTAAAAAAGTATCCATCACTTACAGCAGATGTGGAACTTATAGTTCTTATGCTAATACCATATTTATCAGCCATTGCTTTAATCGTTTTTATAACCTCTGGTAGATTTTTATCTTTTGGAATTTTTTTCTCAAGTTCTGCTTTTTGCTTGTTTAACTCATCAAGCTTTTTATTTAAATTCTGATATTTTGCTTTGGCAAGCTTTGCTTGATTTACATCTGCTTCAAGTTTTGAAATCTTTATTTTAAGATCATTTATTTTTTTTGAGTAAGGAATATAAAAATAATATAGATATAAAAACAAAATCATGATAACACCCAAAACAGGAACCACAATTTTTATTGGAATTTTTGATAAATCAATGTTTTTCATATATTATAACCATATTTAAAAGTTAATCTTGTTGTATAATACTCTCCATTATAAATTATTTCACTTATCTTTAAGCTTGAGTATCTTTTAGTATTTTTCTCTAAGAAAGAATACCACCACATCATATCCTCAAGCGAATTAGAATTAAGGTTAAGTGTTACCTCTATAAGATCTCCAGCCTTTTTTGTATCTATTCCTCCAAACCAACACGTTGGTGGAAGATTATTTATTATATCTTGCATAAATGCAACATAAAAAAATCTGTTTTTATTTATTTTTTCAACTGCAGCAATATAGTTATTTATTTCATTAATTTGCTTTTCAATATTTTTTGCTTTTTCAACTTCTACCTTAAGAAGATTATACTCACCTTCAAGAACACTATACTCAGTTTCAAATGATTTTAACTTTGAATAATGAACAATAGAAACTGAGATAAGAACAAGTATTAATAACAAAAAAACAAAAATGACTTTGCTTATGAAAAGGTTTGTATATATTTTTTCAACATAACTTTTTGGTGCAAGATTTATGTATATCATAAATCCTCAATCTTTCTTAAACTAAGTCCACTTGCTACACAAAGCGAATTTAAAACATAAGGAGGAATATTTGCTGGAACCTCCTTTAAAAATGAAAAAGGATTTAAATGCTCAACCTCAATCTTTAATTCTGAAGCAATAAACTTAGAAAGATTTGGAATTGATGATACTCCACCGCATATATAAATTTTTGTTATAGAAGACTCAACTCCACTTGAAATAAAAAAATCTATAGATCTATTCACATCGTTTATTATATCCTTTAAAACATCTGTTATAACTTTTGATGAAAGTATCAAAAATTTATCATAATTTTGTATTGCTGAAAGTTTTTCTTCATCATCAATAAGTATTTTTGCTGTCTTTTTAAATTCATCAACATTTTTTATATCGGCGTTTAATTTCTTAGAAAGAGCTTTGTCAATTGAAAGACCTGAAATAAATATATCTCTTACAAGTTTTGAATAATAGCCAGGAGTATGCTTTCTATTTGAATCAACTAAATTCAAGTTATTTACAAGAATTGATAAATTTGTAACTCTTTGCCCTATGTTTAGAAGCATTATAGATGAAAACTCGTTTTTTGGCGGTGGAACAACTTTATTTATAAGAGTTTCAAGTGCAAAACTATCAATATCTATTAAAACGGGAATAAGATCCGAAGAATTTATAATCTCAATTCTCTCATCAACTATTTCTTTTTTGCAAGCAACAAGGACAATTTCCATTTTATTTTGTCCCTCTTCAACAATATTTTCATTTATTATATAGTAAGAAAGATAAACATCATTTATGTTGAATGGAATAAATGCCTCTGCTTCAGTTGCAATTCTTGTATCAAGTTCTTTTTTACTCATCTTTGGAACTTTTATAAATCTTACGATAACAGAGTTCCCAGAAACGGATGTAGCAGCATATTTTGTTTTTATTCCATTTTTCTTTACAAAATTTGATATCTCAGATGAAATAATTGCCTTTTTCTCAGCTGGATCCATATTTTCATTAATTGAAATAGGAACATATCCCCAATTTTTAAGTTCTATTTTTTCCCCATCCTTTGAAAAAAGAACAAATTTAATAGCATAATTCCCTATATCTATACCCAATATCTCATCTGGTGGAAATAACGTTTTAAAATATTTTTTCATAAAATTAAACAATTTTTAGCCATCACTATATTTTAGAATACTTCAAATTTCTATTATATTAAATATTTATAAACTTTTTTCAAACAAAGTTATACCTATTTAGTAATTTCATAAGAGTTTTCTTTTAAAAGTTCTTCAATTGAATTTATTTCTTTTTTTGCATTTTCATAATACATTTTTTCATATGATTTTTTATTTATCTTATAAAATATTCCTACCGGAAGAGGAAACTCAGGCGGAATTAAAGAAGAAATTATTGATGCCATATGAATTTTTGAAGAATCATATAATGTAAGATTAGAAGGTGGATTTTTAGGATCAAATTCAATAATTTTTGGATTAAAACCATCTAAAATTACCGCTTTGTTTTTGTTTTTTCCAAAGATCATTGGTTTTCCATCTTCTATTTTTACAACCATTTCATCCTTTGTTTCAGGATTTTTAAAAACATCAAATTCTTTATCAGTAAAAACAACACATTTTTGAAGTATTTCAATAAATGCAAAACCATCATTTCTTGCTGCCTCAATTATCAATGACGAGGTAAGATTTAAATCAGTATCAATACTTCTTGCAACAAAAGGAGCTCCTAAATTTACAGCAAGAGAAATAGGATTAAATGGATAATCAAAACTTCCTTCGGGAGTTGTTTTTGTTTTTGAACCTGATAAAGTTGTTGGGGAAGATTGTCCTTTTGTTAAAGCATATATTCTATTGTTAAACATAAGCACTTTTAGTCCAATATTTCTTCGTATTCCATGAATAAAATGATTTCCACCAATAGATAAAGCATCTCCGTCACCAGTTACAACAAAAACCATAAGATCAGGATTTGAAAGTTTAACTCCTGTTGCAATTGGTATTGCTCTTCCATGTATGGTATGATATCCATAAACATTTACATAATATGGAAACCTACTTGAACATCCTATTCCAGAAACTACAACATACTTTTCATGCTCAATTCCGAGTTCTGCCATTGCTTTTTTTACTGAAGTAATTATAGCATAATTACCACATCCTGGACACCATTTTATAGGAAGGTTTGATGAAAAATCGTTTGGTGTAAGTTTTGTCATAAATCCTCCATTTATTTCTCAGATTTTATTATTCTAAATATCTCTTCTGTTGTATATGGCTGTCCCGTAACTTTTGTTTTTGAAATTATATTTGCATTTTGGAAATTTGCTCTCAAAACAAAAGCCATCTGACCATCGTTTTCCTCAACCACATAAATCTTTTTAAATCTGGAAACTATATTTCCAAGATCAGGTGGTAAAGGATTTAAATATTTAAGGACAACCCCTGCAACTTTTATATTTTCCTCTTGAGCTTTTATTATCGCACTCCTTATTGCTCCATATGTTGAGCCCCATCCAAGTATTAAAGTATCAGAATCTTGATCCCCATATACTTCTGTTGGTGGTATTTCTGATGAAACTTTCTTTATTTTATCTCTTCTAAAGTTTGTCATTATTTGATGGTTTTCAGGATCATAACTTACATTCCCTTCTATATTTGATTTTTCAAGTCCTCCTATCCTATGCTCATAGCCTTTAAGTGGTGGAGAAGCCCATGGTCTTGCAAAAGTTTTTTCATCTCTTAGGTAAGGTTTAAACTTATCAGGTTCTGGAAGTGGTGGAAGCTCAAAATCTTTAAGTTCATCCTCTTTTGGAATTCTTAAAGGTTGAGATCCTTGAGCAATATATGCTGATGTAAGAACTATAACTGGTGTCATATATTTAACAGCAATTCTTGCTGCTTCATATACAGTATAGAAGCAATCGCTTGGACTTGTTGCTGCAAGAACAACAAGAGGGCAATCCCCATGCCTTCCAAAAAGAGATATAAAAAGATCTGATTGTTCTGTCTTTGTTGGAAGCCCAGTTGATGGACCACCTCGCTGAACATCTATTAGCACCAGTGGAAGTTCACTTATTACAGCAAGACCAAGCGCTTCCGTTTTAAGCGACAATCCAGGACCACTTGTTCCTGTAGCACTCAAACATCCTGCAAAAGAAGCTCCTATTGAAGAACATATCGCAGCAATCTCATCCTCAGCCTGAAAAACAACTACATCTTTGCTTTTAAGTTTTGCAAATGTATGAAGTATCTCACTTGCAGGAGTTATTGGATATGAAGCATAATAACACTTTCTTTTAAGTTTTTTTGAAGCAGCGATAAGGGAATAGCAAACCGCTTCATTTCCAGTTATATTGTGATAAATTCCTGACTCAAGTTTTCCCTTTTCTATATTATATTTAGCATCAAATATCTCTGTGTTTTCTGCATAGTTATATCCAGCATAAAGAACCTTTTTATTTGCTTCGGCAATCTCTGGTTTTTTTGCAAATTTTTCATCAATCCAGTTTGCAGTAACTTCAACAGGAAGATCAAACATCCAATACAAAAGCCCAAGCATAAAAAAATTCTTTGTTTTAATCTTCTCAGTTTTTGAAAGAGGACTATCCTTTAATGCTTCCTCAACAAGTGAGTTTACATCAACACTTATAACTCTATAATTTGAAAGAGAACCATCCTCAAGAGGATTTGATGTATACCCTGCTTTTTTAAGGTTTTCTTCTGTAAAATTACCTGAATTTGCTATTATAACACTTCCTTTATCAAGATACTTTAGATTAACTTTGAGCGCAGCTGGATTCATAACAACAAGAAAATCTGCTTTACTTCCTGGGTTCATAACCTTATCATCACCAAAAGCCACCTGAAATCCGCTTACTCCACCAAGGCTTCCTTGAGGAGATCTTATCTCAGCAGGATAGTCAGGAAGCGTTGATAAAACATTACCACTTATAGCTGTTGCACTTGCAAATTGACTTCCAACAAGCTGTATTCCATCACCACTATCACCCGCAAATCTTATAACAGCATATTCTTTATTATTTACTCTAACTTTCTTTTTTTCATTGTTCATAAACCATCTCCTTATATGAACTCCTAAAATAAATATACAATTTATTAATCAAATTTACAAGTAAGAACAAGAATTTATATAATTAGATTATGGCTAATATAGAAAATGAAAACAATAAACCAGAAGAATTTAAAAAATTAGAACAAGAAAAATTCATAAATGAGGATGAAGAAATTGAAGAAGGAAATAAAAGGCGTTTACTTTTTTTAATTTTACTTTTACTTTCGGTAATTGCTTTTTTTATTGCAATCCAAATAAGAGATTATAAAGAAAAAACCAGTCCCAAAGAAAAAACAAGAGAATTTAGACTTTCAGGGATACTTGCATTTTCAAACAAAGAATATGAAAAGGCAGTTAATTTTTTTACAAAAGCAATAAATGAAGCCCCAAATGATATTCACAAATCAGAATTATATGTAAAGAGAGCAGAATCCTATGAAAAATTAAAAAACATAGATCAGGCAATAAACGATTATGAAAAAGCAGTATCAATAGATCCAAATACTCAAATCTATAAGAAAAAACTTGCAGCATTATATGCTGCAAAATGGAAGATGTTCTCAGATAAATATCCAGATATTGCAGAAGAATATCACAAAAAAGCTCTTGAACTTGATCCAAATTCAGAATATAACTTATATGATACTGAATTTTTTAAAAGAAGTAGCGAACCTCTTAACATGGAAAAATTAAAAGAAGAACAATTTGCCGCAAATATGGAAAAAATTAAAGGTAAATCTCTTCTTTTATATTCAATGTTACTTCTTGGAATTTGCAATGAAGCAAGTAAATATTGGACAGAAATTGAAGAAGATATAAAAAACCACTTAAAAGAAAATAAAAACAATTTAAAATCTCTTCCCGAAGAATATTACTTTTACTCAGCATATTATTTTTTAAAGTGCAATAACGATAAAAAAACTTATTCAAAATATATAGAAAAGGGAATTAAATTTTATCCAAACTACGATAAAAATAAATACAAAGAAATATTAAAAGATTTTGAAAACAAATAGAATTAGTCCAAATCCATTGGATTTATTGGTTTTGTAGGGTCATCTTTTGTCTTTTTCTTTGTTTCCTCAAAATGCTTTTCAAGTTCTTTTTTCTTTTTATCCATATCTTGTTTTGATTTAGCAAAATAATCATCTAATTTTTCTTTATTTTCTTTTGTTTTCTTTATCATATCCATAAGAGGATCTTTTGAAGAAGAGATATCCGGCTTTGGGAATTTATTAATAATTTTACCGGTCTTTCTATCTATCTCAAGGCGTATTCCACACTCAGGGCATTCCACTATAAAACTATCCATAATTTAATTATCTAATTTTTTGCAAGTTTTTGTCAAATCCTTTGAAGGTATAAATATAGTAGTAAAAGGATCAATATCTTTGACAATTTTTTCAAGCATAGAAAAAGCATACTTCTTAAAACACTCTTCTTTATTATGATATGACTTAAATTTAATTAAATAAAAAAAATCATTTTCATTATAAAATTTTAAAAGTTTATTAATTGATTGATTATCAAAAAAATATGGATACATTATAAAAACATTAATATCTTTTAAATCACCTTTTATAGTATCAAGAATATAAGGAAAAGAAATTATAATAAAATCTTGAAGATAATAAAAAAATTTCGTAATAACTTTATTTGTAAAGTAATCTATAGAAGAAACAAAAGGATAAACTTCGATATCAATAATTTTATAGAAATATTTAAAAATCTCAAAATTAACCTTATACAAAAAAAGAGGATTAGTATCAGTAAGAAATGCAACTGTATTATATTTATTAAAAAGTTTATTAATTTCAGATATATACAAATTAGATTCAAAATTAGAACTCTTAGTATAAGGTTCTATTTTATTTTTTTCTCTGATTTCATTTAGCATAAGATATTTTTTAACACCAAATTTAATCAAATCTTTTTCTTCAAGGATAAGATTTGCAACGACATCAACACTTTTTATTATTGTTAGTGTTCTTAATGACATATCTTCAAGCTCAACACCTATAGAACACATATAAAGTTTCTTTCTAATTTTTTTCATTTAACCCCCATAAGTTTATGAACTTGTGGCAGAAATCTAACACTGTTTAATTTTTTTAAAGCCATATAACAAAGTTTATCAATAAGTTTAAAATTAATTTTTCTTTCCCATATAGGTTGAATAAAAAAAGGAATATTTTTTGAAACCTTTTGAACAATATCTATACTTTTTTTAAAATCATCTATATTAACATCATTACCAACAACAACTTTGACATAAACTTTATCTTTAGATACTTTCAAAAACTCAAAATACTCATTAAAAGTATCTTTGCTAGTATACTGAGGAAGTTTTATATCCATAGAAACAATATCAATAAATTTAATTATTTTTTTTAGTTCTTTATATAAAACTCCATTTGTTTCAAGGAGAAATTTATATCCTTTAAGTTTTCTAACCAAACCTACTATCTCATCAGCATATAAAAGAGGCTCTCCACCAGTAAAGGAAATTGTATAGGAACCACTTTTCTTAGAAAGTTTTTTAATCTCAGAAATTACTTTTTTCAAATCATAAACTTTATATTTCTTTTTATCTTCATCACAGTAAATACATTTTAGATTACATCCATAAAATCTAACAAATATTTGTTTTTCTCCTACATAAAGCCCTTCACCTTGATACGATGAAAATATCTCAGAAATTTTAATCTCATTCATAGAGAGGATCTTTTAATCCCGCTTCTTCAAATCCCTTTGCCCTTAATTTGCAGGAATCACATTTTCTACAAGGTTTTTCCCCTCCATAATAGCACGACCATGTAAGTTTTAGTGGAACACCGAGTTTTACTGCAAGTTTAATAATCTCTTCTTTTGACATTTTTATTATTGGAGTAAGTATTTTTATTTTTCCTCCATTTGCATAAGTTTTACTACCATAATTTATTGCTTTTTCAAGTGCTCTGTAAAACTCTGGTCTACAATCTGGATAACCAGAATAATCTATTACATTTGGTCCAAGAATAATATATTTAGCTCCCATAGCATCTGCATATGAAGCAGCAATTGATGTAAAAACAAGATTTCTAAGAGGGACATAAGTTGATGGGATTTCACCAGAAAGTATTTCCGAGATTTTTTTGTTAGGAAGTTTTTTTTCTTTTGAAACAAGAGAACTTACAGAAAGCCATGGAAAATTTAATTTTATTTCATAAAGCGGAACTTTATAGTATAAAGCAATACTTCTTGCAGATTTAATTTCTCTTATATGCCTTTGGCCATAATCAAAAGTTAAAGCATAACATTTATAACCATTCTTTAAAGCCCAAGCAAGACAAGTTGATGAATCAAGTCCTCCTGATAAACTTATAACTGCTTTTTTCATCATAAACCTCCGCAAAATCTCCTTTAATAAATGCTAATGGAACAATATCAAACTTATCAATAGAAAATATTATTTCAAGATCTTCTTGAGCAGTTTTTCTAAGTTTTTTAAGTTCATCTATGCGACCTTTTCTATCAATCTCATTTTTAATTGGACTTAGATTTAGATTTTTTCCTTCAAAAAAATCTTTCATAAACTCTGATATCAAAAAATCTTCTATATGTAGAGGATTAAAGAAAATGCAAGCAGGAACAATCATAATTTCTTTATCTTTTTTATCAAGATAATTTTTAACTGATGATATATTACAAAGTGATCCTATAATTATTTCTGAATTCTTTGCTCCAAGAACTGCCTTTGAACCAGAATTTGTAATAACAATAACATTATCTTTTATATTCTCATAAAGTGCAAGATATGGAGAATTATCAAATTTTTTTATAGGAAAATCTTTTTCAGAAAAAACATCAAAATTATTATTTTTTAAAAAATCAATAAATTTTTTTTCATCCGAATATACTCTTACATATTTATTTCTCCAAACAAGGGCAATTACTGTTGTAGAAAATCTAAAAAAATCTACAATAACACATATTCCATTAAAACTTAAAACATCTTTTAGATCTTTTGCAATTCTAATATTTTTCATTTTTTTCTCTTTGTTCTACAATAAGTTCCATCAAATGTAAAATTTAGTATTTTACCATTTTGATCTGTAACAAAAGATGTTTTACACCAGTTTTTAGATGAATCATTAAAAGAGAATTTTTTTATTGTCTCCTCATAATTTTGCTTAGATATCAATTTCTTTCCAATCCAAAGCCAAGTATATATCTTACTTTTTTGTGGTATAGCATATTCATAACTTGGATTCCCCCATTCTCTAATAAGATCATTTATATCTCCTCCAAGCCAGATTTTTAACTCTTCGCGATAATTTTGTGTTTTAACACAAGAAAGAATAAAAAAGAAAAACAAAAAAAGAAATTTTCTCATAAAACAATTCCTTCTCTAATATTTCCTTTTGTTTTTAAAACTTTAACACTTCTAAACTCACCTTCTTTTGCAACATAGTTTGAAACAAAAAACCTTCCATCTATATCAGGTGCATCCATATAACTTCTACCACTTCTCTCGTCATCAAAAATAATATCATATATCTTTCCTTTTATCTCTTTATTTAGTTCATCAACAACTCTGCTATAAACATCAATTGCAATATTATATCTTTCATCAATTATTTTTTTCGATACACCTTTCATATTAAAAGAAGGAGTTCCCTCTTCTCTTGAATACTTAAAAAAAGAAATATAATTAAATTTAACATCGTTTATAAAAGAAATTAGTTTTTTAAAATCATAATCTGTTTCACTTGGAAAACCAATTATAAAAGATGTTCTAAGAGAAACATCAGGTATATATTTTTTTATCATCTCAATAGTTTTATAAACATCTTTGGAATTATATTTTCTATTCATCAAACCAAGAATTTTATCAGATACATGTTGAAAAGGTATTTCAATATAATGCACAATTTTCTCGCTCTCTGAGATATATTTTAAAAGATCCAAATCTATTTTTGAAGGATATAAATAAAGCAACCTTATCCATCTAACATCTTTTATTTTTTCAAGTTTTTTTAATAGTTTTAAAAATGTTTTTTTACCATAAAGATCAACTCCATAAGATGTTGTATCTTGTGCTATTAATGATATTTCCTTTGCTCCATTTCTTGCAAGAAGTTTTGCCTCTTTTATAACATCATTTATCTCTTTAGATCTAAAATTTCCTCTTATCATTGGAATTGTGCAATATGAACATCTGTTATTACATCCATCAGCAATTTTTAAATATACTGAGTGTGGTTTTGTAAGAATTACTCTTGATGAAAACTCTAAAAAATCCTTTTTTCCATAAATAAATTTTTTCCTACCATCTATAAGTTTTGAAACTTCATTATAATTTCCAACACCAATAAATCCATCAACTTCAGGATAAAGTAAAGAAACCTCATCTCTAAATCTTTCAACAAGACATCCAGCCACAAATATTTTTTTTATATTTCCTTTTCTTTTAAGTTTTATGTAATGCTTTATAAAATCATCTGATTCTTTTATTGCTGATTTTAAAAACGAACAGGTATTTATAAGAACAAAATCTGCATCTTTTTCATCTGAAACAATATTAAACCCGTTTTTATTAAACTCAAAAAAAATTGACTCAGTATCAACAAGATTTTTGGGACACCCAAGGCTTACAATATAGAGATTTTTCACTTTTCAAAAATTCCTTTCTTCTCAAGTTTTCTAAATATTGCAAAAATAAGATATGCTATTATCATAGAAAATATCAAAAAAATACCTTGAGCAAGGCGAGGATTTTCTATACCGATTATTCTTTCTAGCTCTGACATACCACCCATTGAAGCAAAAAAACTAGGAACAGCAATTGCAATTGTAATTACTGTAAGCGTTTTAAGCCACATATTCATATTGTTATTTATTATTGAAGCCCTTGCATCCATAAGATTTGAAAAAACATGAAGATATATATTAGATTCCATCTTTGCTTGATTATTTTCTATTATTATATCCTCAAGATACTTTATACTTCTTTCTTTAAATCCAAACTTTGAAGCCTGAAATCTTAATTTTTCAAGAACAAATGAATTTGATGTTATTGCTGTTGTATAATAAACAAGAGATTTTTCAAGAGTAAACATATGAATCAAATATTTATTATCCATAGATTTTGAAATCTTTGTCTCTATTTCATCTGCAATCATATTTATAACTTTTAGGTGTTCTATAAAATGATATATTGAGTTGTACAAAATTTTTAAAAAGATCTCTTTTATCCCTATAACACTTTTAAAATATTTACCAGAAAAAATATTTGTATCCTCAGAAAGAACAACTATCAATTTATCTGGAAGTAAAAAAAGACCAACTGATTGAACTTTAAACAGATAATGATCTTTTGATGAATAATTCTTAGGTTTTTTGAATATAACCTCAATCCTATCACCTTCAAACTCAATTCTTGCTGGCTCCTCAGGATCGAGTGATGAACTAAGATTATGAATATCTATTCCATAATTATTTACAAGAAAATCCTTTTCTTCATTTTCTGGATTAATTGCAACAATTATTTTCTCATCCTTATCTTGAGTTTCAACTATACTATGATTTTCTATCTTATATTTTTTAATCATATCTTTGACTTAAGAACGGATGAAACAATTTTTCCTGTTTCTGATAGATTTTCAATTATATAAACACCTGCATCTTTTAAAGCATTTATCTTTGATTGATGAGTTCCAGTTGTTCCTTCAACAATTGCTCCAGCATGTCCCATTCTCTTTCCCTTAGGCGCAGTTTTACCAGCAACAAAAGCAAAAACAGGTTTCTTAACATTTTTCTTTATAAACTCTGCTGCATTTTCTTCAGCACTACCACCTATCTCACCTATCATAAGTATAGCTTCAGTTTCCGGATCTTCATTAAACATCTTTATAACATCAACAAAATTAAGCCCTTGAATAGGATCCCCACCTATTCCAACAACAGTTGACTCGCCAATCCCTTCCTGAGTTATTTGCCAAACTGCTTCATATGTTAATGTACCTGATCTTGAAACTATTCCCACTTTTCCTTTTTTATGAATATAACCAGGCATTATCCCGCATTTTGCTTCTTCTGGAGTAATTACACCAGGGCAATTTGGACCGATAAGAAAAACATTCCTACCTTGAGCCTTTAAATAATTTAAATGTTTTTTTACTCTTGCCATATCCATTACAGGAATTCCTTCAGTTATGCATATTATAACTTTTATTCCATTATAAGCACACTCAAGTATCGAATCTGCTGCATAAGGAGGCGGAACAAAAATCATTGAAGTATCTGCTCCAGTCTCTTTAATTGCCTCACTTACAGTATTAAAAACAGGAACCCCTAAATGTTTTATTCCACCTTTTCCAGGGGTAACCCCACCAACTATTTTTGTCCCATAATATATACACTGCTCTGTATGAAAACTTCCATGACTTCCTGTAATCCCACATACAATAACCTTTGAATTTTTATTCACAAGTATAGACATAAAACCCTCCTAATTAACATTCCTCTTAAAATCCATCTTCATTCTCTCCATTTTTAAAAGGGGAAATAAGGAGAGATTTATTTAGAAAGAGCAACAGCTTTTTTACACGCATCCCACAAACTATCTGCCCCAATAAATCTCAAACCGGACTCAGAGAGAATTTTTTTCCCTTCTTCAACATTTGTTCCTTCAAGCCTTACAACTATAGGAACAGTTATATTAACATTTTTTGCTGCTTCAACTATTCCTCTTGCAATATTATCACACTTCATTATTCCACCAAAAATATTTACTAAAATAGATTTAACTTTCTTGTCTTTAAGTATTATTTTAAAAGCATTTGTAATCTGCTCAACATTTGCACCACCACCAACATCCAAAAAATTTGCTGCATTTCCACCAGCAAGTTTTATAGTATCAAGTGTTGCCATCGCAAGCCCTGCACCGTTGACCATACATCCAACATTTCCATCAAGACCAATATAATTTATCCCAATTTTTTTCGCTTCTTTTTCAAGTTCACTTAAATCTCTATCAGGAAGTTCAGCAATATCTTTATGTCTAAAAAGCGAATTATCATCTATTATGACCTTTGAATCAAGGGCAATTAGTTTTTTCTCCTTCGTAATTATCAATGGATTTACCTCAACAAGACTTGCATCATATTCTATAAAAAGCCTTACAAGATTTTTTGCAAACTGAGTAAAATCACAGAAAAGTTCTTTTGGTATATCAAGATTATATGCAATTTCTCTTGTCTGCCACTCAAAAACCCCTGCTTCAACATCAACTCCAAGCTTTAGTATAAGATGCGGCTTTTCTTTTGCAAGTTCCTCAATGCTCATTCCACCTTCCTTAGATGCAATAATTATAGGTGATGATATATTTCTATCCATAACAACCGATATGTAAATCTCTCTTTCTATATCACTTGCTTTCTCTATTAGTATTTCCTCAACAACAACTCCACTAGGACCAGTTTGATGTGTAACAAGTCTTGATTTCAAAAGTTTTGATACAATTTCTTTTACTTCCTCAAAATTTTTTGCAATTTTAACACCACCTGCTTTTCCTCTTCCTCCGGCAAGAACCTGTGCCTTTATTACAACAGGATACTCATCTATTTTTATCTTTTCAAGTTCAAATATATCTTTTATAACACCATATCTTTTTGCAACAGGTATACCATACCTCTCAAACAAAACCTTTCCCTCATACTCAACAAGTTTCATAACTCCTCCAAATATAATTTTACATAATTTAGAATAAAGTAAAAATCTTTTTGTTTGAGATATGTTTTGCTATACTCTAAAAATTAACAACCCCATAACAGCGTAAATCTAATAAATATTCACAAACATCTCTCATAAGGGTATCATATGGAACATCAGAATATTTAGTAGAGATTGCTTTGATAATCTGTTGAAAAGAATTATGACAATTTATTTGTGAAAATATTTCTTGACTTATGCCTTTAGTAGGCATTCTTAAGACATAATTACCAGATGAATTTATTGCAACATAATTGCTTTTATTATTTATAGTAGGAACCAGTGATAAAAGTTTTTTATAATATTGTAACTCGTGTTGTTTAAGCCATTCGCATTCAGGGACAATAAAACTATCATAAAAGTTAATTGGACATGGATCACAATCATTAAATACTGCGCACTCTTTACAAGTTTTTAATTTCTGTTTATAATTTGAAGTTTTTTTCAACATATTAAAAGAAGCAATATATTGGCTTTTTTCAATTTCTTTATTTATATAATCTAATATGTTAGTTTTTACATACTTTAAATATCCCTCTTTTTGTGTCTGTTTTCCTTTGGTGTTATTGGTGGCATGACATGGATGCAAATCTCCATTAGCTTCCATATAAAAAAGCGGACCTCCAGCCAAACAACGAGAATACACTGGGGTATATTTTATGCTTTTCTGTTTATAATAACGTCTATTTAAATAAAGAGTAAACCTTGGGCGAAATTCTGATATTATCTTTGGTAGATTTTTCATATTTTGCAGTCTGTCAGCCATTTTTTCAAGTTCAATCATTATATCCGATATTTCATATTGAAGGTAATTTTTCTTATCACAGCTATTACCCGCTTCATATAAGCAGGAAAGGTTAATTTGGTCTATTCCCAAATTAACGCAGAAATCTGGGAGAAGAGGGATTTCAGATTTATTACGGTTTGTTACGGTAAAACTAACAATTATTTCAATAGCTGATTTATGTTTTTTTATTTCATTTTGAAGCAAATTAATATTTTTACAAACCAAATCATAAGTTCCTTGTCCACGGATAAAATCTGAAGTCTCCTTATTTACACCATCTAAACTAATAAAAATAGGATTAACATTATATTTAATTAAATTAAAACAAATTTCCTTTGTTAACAATGTAGCATTAGTAGTAAGTGATACATTTATATTTTTCGACCTTATGTAATTAATAAGATAAAATATATCTTGACGTATAAGTGGTTCTCCTCCCAGTAAATGAATATGTTTAATATCATTATATTTAAGAATATCAATAGCATTTTAGGCATCAATAGTAGATAATTCCTCAAAATTTTGTTTGTTATTAAAATATTTGTCTGCGTTATAACAGTGACAACATCTAAGATTACATTTAGATGTAATATCCCATATTACGATGCAATGCCCCATATTTGATTTGATTTCCTGTTCCATTATTTTTCCTCCATGTTAGATAAAACCTCAAAGGTAGAAAATTGCTTTTCATACATTTCCCTATAAAGTTGATTTTGAGATAACAACTTGTTATGTGTTCCATCCGCAATAATTTTACCTCCATCCAGTAAAACTATACGTGGCATATTAATTATCGTTGTTAACTTATGCATTATAAAAATCATTGTTTTATCTGGAAATTTTTTACATATATTTTGAAGTATATCAGATGTAATAATACTATCAAGGTTCGCAACAGCCTCATCCAAAATAATAATATCCACATCTCGTAAAAGTGCTCGTGCTATTCCTATACGTTGTTTTTCACCAGCAGAAATTTTAACACCATTTTCACCTGTATCTGTAAGCAAACCATTTGGTAGTTGCTTTATCATATCTTCCAAACCACATATCTTTATTATTTCATTAATTTGCTTCTCTGTAGCGTTATAATTTCCAAATCTAATATTATCAAGAATACTTCCTCTAAAAAGAAAAAAATCCTGATAAACCACTCCTATTTTTTTACGCAAACTTTGTAAGCTATATTCTTTAATATCTTTACCATCTATTATAATTTTACCTTTGTCTGGATCATAAAAACGATGTAATAATTTTATAATTGTTGTTTTCCCTTGCCCACTTTTTCCAATAAGAGCAATTTTTTCGCCACGTTTTATAACTAAATTTAACTAATTAATTACTTTATATGATGAGTTTGGATAAGTAAAAGTAATATCTTTAAAAATAATCATATCTTTAAAACCTGAAAACTCAATACCTAAAATACTATCTTCAGTTTCATATGAAAATATATTAGCAATACGTTTTATATTAACAAATTGCCTTTTCATCTGCTGATATAATGAAAAAAATTCTATCATAGGGTCAACTAATAACCCATTATACATCATAATGGCTGAAAGTCCACCTATAGATAAAAATCCTAATTTTACTCTTACAGCTCCATAAACCATAATAAAAGCTATTATCCCCATAAAAAAGAATTGATTTATACCTTGAGTTAAAGATTGAAATGCATAAGAATGAATATCAGATTCTTTCAACCTATCACTGCATTTTTGAATTTGGCTAAAAGCAAAATCTTCTTTACAATTTCCCTTCACATCTTTCATTCCATTTATAAACTCAGAAAACTTCTGCCATAGTTCTTCCTGTGAAGATAATAGTTCATATTGATTTTTCTCTATTCGTCTTCTTGAAAATATAACAGTAGATGTAACCAAAATTCCTATTGGCAAAAGAATAAGAGTTATCACTTTATCAATATTCCACATATAATAAAAGCCAAAGATAAATGTAAAAACAGAGCGGCCAATAAAAGATAATGGTTGTAAGAAAGTTGAAGCAACAATATTATTATCTTCAATAAAATTAAATAAAAAAATACTTTTTCCGCTACTATCATAATACTTCATCTTAAGACGCATAAGGTGATCAAAAATTTTGCACCTCAAAGAATGGGAAACAAGGTTACTTACATAGTTACTGTAATATTCAAACCAGCGACCTAAAAAAGCGTTAAATATATGAAGTAAAAAATAAATAAGACCAAAATAGATAATTGTTTTTATTGGCTTTCCGCTAACAGCAGCATCAATAGTCTTTTTTATAAAAACAATTGGATAAGCAGATAAGAAACCAACTATTACAATTGAAAACAAAAGAAACGTTATATGGGAATAAAAACCTTTCAGTATATTTAGATAAAATTTTAAATAAAATTTCTTATTTACCATTGTTTAATTGAGATAATTGGAGTCACCCCTATATCAAAGGATGACTCCGCCTCATATGCCTTTTATTTTTTTACGAATGTAATTTTACACATACCCATCCCAGATCTTGCCACACATTTTTGTTCATCACATCCCGTACGTGTAGCTATTAGCACCACTGGTTTCTTATATTTTTTCATTTTACACCTCCTTTATTAAGTTTAATATTCCATAGTTATTATGTCTTCAATAATTAAATCTGAAATATACCCTCCAATATCTCTGATAAGTACTGATAAATCCACTTTATACTTTTTACTTAATTTATATAGTATTTCTTTAAAACTAAGCCTTTGTTTTATTGAATCCAAAACAAAGGTAGCAACTTCATTATTAGCTTGGTAATTTGTCTTTACTAATTTAAATACCATCGACATCATTTCATTAAACATTTGATCCTGAAAATAGTCTGCTGCTATGCATTCTAAAGGAATTTTATCTTCTTCAATATATACTGGGCATACGCCATGACAAATAGATAGAAATTCACAAGATTTACAATAATCTGTATATGTTGATTTTTTAAATTTAAAAAAATTTTTAAAGTTTTCTAAATTAAACAATTCATCTATTGTTTTTAAATTATTAATATTTACACATGGAATATTTGTTTTTTTAATTTTTAAATTGGGTTGACTAAAAGCTCCACATGGATATAAATTCCCATCAGGATCCATTGACAATATACTATCTCCTGCTCCGCATGTGGAAGGTTCAAGAGCAATTATTTTTTTACCAATAATTCTGTTTAAATATGTTGCAAGTTTAGGTTTTGCATCTAAATAGAAATTAAAATTAGGATATTTAGAGAATATTTTAATAGCGTTAACTAAATGAGGTATTATCTTTATAAAATAATCACTACTTTTCAGTTTTTTAATCCTTGCATTACCACAATCATATATACTCATAAAAAATAAGTAATCTACACCTAATGAGGGTATTAAAGTTTTAAACTTATAAATTTACGGTGCATTCTCCTCAGTAATTACAGTTGATATTGCCGTGAGAATTTTATGGTTATGCTTCTTTATCGCGTGGGTAAGATTACGAATATTTTTGGTTACAATTTTAAATACTCCATTACCACGAATCTTATCATTACTTTCCTTAGTAGGTCCATCAAGGCTAATAATTATCTGAGAAATATTCTTTTCTGATAAGAGACGTAAGATATTCTTGGATGTTAAAAACATACCGTTTGTATTTAAAGTAATATTTATATTGTGTTTATCAGCTTCTTTTATTATTTCCCATATGTCTTGTCTTATAAGTGGTTCTCCACCAAGTAAATGAATATGATTATAGCCAGCATTATGAAACTTTATTAAAGCAGATTTTACTTGGGATATATCTAACAATTTATAATTTCTCTTGACAAAGTATTTTTCCGCATTATAACAATGACAACATCTAAGATTACATTCATCCGTTACATCCCACAAAAGAGTTTTTTTCTCCATATTTTGATTTTACTAACTATATTAATTTAGGTAATTGCTTATTTAATTCCACCTATGCTATATAATAAATATAGTATAGGAGGTAATAAAAAATGAACTTAGTAGAACTATTACAAATAGCATTATCCGAAGAAAAAGCAGAAGGAGTCTTAAGA
>Ga0308396_1000449_pt1 | contig 27489 bp, 41 predicted proteins | sample Hotspr2SamplePe2_FD_202359 | JGI IMG/M metagenome (GOLD analysis project Ga0308396, IMG submission 202359) | Hot spring phototrophic mat microbial communities from Mushroom Spring, Yellowstone National Park, Wyoming, United States - 20050930_Pe2 ... | reverse complement strand
GTATTAAGGTGAGGTTGATATAATTTTTTTTATTTCAAAAAGATTATTTTTTGTTGAAAAATAAGTTTCTTAATGAAAAGTTTAAAAAGTTAAGCTCACTTTTTTCTCAAAAAAGTTGGGATGTCAGAGGCAAACTTCTTAAGTAAATACCCTTCATTTTAAAAACTTCATTTAACAATTTTTCTTAATTATATCACATATGGCTTATACCCATCCCAAAGACATATTTCACTTCGCTCTTATTGTTATTGAAAACCGCGCTATTGGAAAACTTACTCCCGCTCTTCTTAATAAAGGATATACATATGATGAGATCTCACAAATAGTTAGTGCTGTTTTTGGAAGGAAACTTTCAAAGCAAAGAATACAGCAATTACATAAAAAATACGGAAAGGAGGTGAAAAATAATGATTAGAAAAATACTTCGTTACTTGGTTCGCTTTTTGCTTTCGGCTGATCCAGTGGTAGCTGATGCAACCAACCATCTTTCAAATAAAGAATATTACGAAATAGACGGTTTTAGATTAGCCCAGGTAATAAAAAGACACGCCGGCAAGCGTGTCTCGTTAGAAATTAATTTAATTAAATCTCTATGAAAACTTTAGCAAAAAAAACTAACGATGTCAATAACAATTTAAGTGCTTTACCCGATGTTAAAAGATTAAAAGAGTTTATCAAAATAGAGCAAGAGAAAAGAGAACTTTTAAAAGAGTATATCGCAAAAAATTTAATCGAAGGGGTCGATTATGGAATCATTGAAATTGAAAGTAAAAATACAGGAAAAAAATATAAATCAAAACCAACCCTTTTTAAAGCTGGATCAGAGAAGTTTCTTTCTTTAATGCACCTTAAAGCAGTCTTTAAAAGAGACGACGAAACATGGGAAATGGCCGGTAAACAGCCAGGGTTGTTTTGTTATATTTGCCACCTTGTTGATTCAAAGGGAAATGTAGTTGGTGAAGGAAGAGGAAGTTGTCATATAAACGAAAAAAAATCTGCTAACGAAGCTATAAAGTTAGCTGAAAAAAGAGCTCAGCTTGATGCGGTCCTTAGAACTGGCGGATTATCTGATTTCTTCACTCAAGATTTAGAAGATCACCCTGATGCAGTGGTAGTAAAGCCTGAGCCTAAAGCAACGGCAAGACAGCTAAATTTAATTTATCAAATGTTGCCAAATCGAGGTAAAACCCCAGCTGATGTTTGTCGTGCTTACAAAATAGAAAAACTTGAGGATTTAACGATGAAACAAGCTTCTAACGTTATTAAAAGATTACAAAAAATGCCGCCAGTTAAAGCGCAAGTTGTTAAAGAAACAAAAGAAAGAATGGAAGCAGAAAACATTGAGAAAGTTGATATTGATGAGGTTGATCGAGGAATTGAAGAAATGAAAAACATTAACAATTGAGCCGCCGCCCCGCTGGATTAGGCGGGGTAATCCTTAGCCGCTCGTTTGGGGTGTCGACGAGGCTTCCGACTTTAAAAGTCGGCGGCTGAGGATTAAAAGTTTCTTTAAAAAATATGGCCAGAAAAAGATCCATCGATCCACATATTTGGGAGGATCCTGGTTTTAATTCTTTAGAAATACCCGCTCGTTTGATATTTATCGGTATGATCTCCAATGCTGATGATGAAGGATACATAAGAGCCGATGCCGGAAGTATTAAAAGATTAATCTTTGGTTTTGACAATATTTCAAAAGAAGAAGTTCAAAAATATTTAGATCAAATTAAAAAGTTAAAGACCGTTCATTTTTATGAGATTGATGGCGAAGAATATGCGCATTTTGTTAAATGGAGGAAATATCAAAAACAAAGAGAAGACAGAATTCAGCCAACCACATACCCGAAATGTAACATTTGTCAGACAAGTGACAGACAAGTGTCAGACAATGGCGAACAAGTGACAGCAGAAGAGAAGAGAAGTAAAGAGAAGTTAAATATTGGGGGGAGATCTCATCTCCCCCAAAAATCCCCCTCTTCTCTTGCTTCGCCAGAGATTAAAAAATCAGAAAACTTAGATTTAGCAGATGGTAAAGGCAATACTCAATCAGTTGGCTCTATTTTAGAAGAAAAACTAAATTCGCTAGAAAAACCCGTAAAGAAAAAAAACGGCATTTCAACTGCTTGGCAAGATAAAGCTTTCCGTTATGCTCAAGCGCTAAAAATAGATTTAAAAGACGATGACATAAAATCTCGGTGGCTTAAAGTTTTCAAACAAGCTTATGAAGGAAGAAATGCTAAAAATCTTGAACTTGCTTACTCCTACTTATCCGATTATCCAAGACAATTGTCAAATGAAGCCAAGATAAAGTTTTTCTTTTGGATCTATGAAAGAGGGTTACCAAAGGCTAAATATGGTTTTATTGCATCATCTTTGCTAGTTGCCTCATTTCTTGGAATTATTTTTGCTACCTTGGTTTTTTCTATCTTTGCCGGGCGTACTAAAGGTTTGGTGTCAGGATCGGGTGTTTCCGATAAAAAACCTATCACCTCCTTTCAGATCCGACCTTCCGATAGTATGCCCTCACCAACTCCAACTAAAACCATAGAACAAAAAATATGCGAAAAGTTCAAAGAAGATTGTCAAGTAGCTGTAGCTGTGGCAAAAGCTGAAAGCGGTTTACGATGCGATGCCATATCCCCAACCAATGATCATGGAGTGTTTCAAATAAACGCCGTTCATTTTCCAAAGTTTAAAGGAAAAGACCCTTATGACTGCGATGCCAACATTGAGGTTGCCTATGAGATATATAAACGCCAAGGATTTTATTCCTGGACCGTTTATAGAACTGGAAGTTATAAACGTTTTTTAAAACCATGAGAATAGTCATTTACCGAATTTATCACACACCGGAGGGAATCAAAAGGTTTTTGCAAGGAAAGGTTTTTATACCCGAAGGTTACGAATACCATATTTATTATCGGGACGTTTACCCAAAGCGATCAACCTTATGGAAGACAAGATATGAAAAACCAGAAAGCGAAAGCTACAACATTGATCATTTGGTTTTAGATTGGTTAATTAAAAAAGACATTAAAGAGATTCATTATTTCATCGTTCCAAAAAGACAGCTTTTAAGGATAGCGATTGATAAGGTAGAAAGACATATAAAGTTAGGCAATATTAAAAAAGAAACGTTAAACAATCACACCCAATTTTTTATTCCAAAGGATTTGTTTACCAAAAGCAAAAGAGGTTATAAGGTGCCGTGGATAAATAGTGAGATTTCAATCAATGATCTTTTAAGGGCAAATGAGGAGGAGGTTTTCTCTGGCCAACTGATACCGGATGAGGTAAAAATGAAGATTTTAAAAACCATTAAAAGTTCCAACGTTCAGCTGGCTAGTCAGCTGTCGTTGATTTAAAAATAATATGATAAAAACCAAACTAATAAAAGAAACAATGAAAGTCTGGGAAGGTGATTATCAGTTGTTTGTCGAGTTTGAAAATAACAGAGTAAGTTTATTGAATGAGCGAGGTCAAAGAAATTTTATTTTTGATTGTGGGTTTAATGACAAAACTATAAAAAGGTGGAAGAAGGTAGCTGCGTTGTTAAATAAAGCAATTAAGATGTTGGAGGAAAGGTTAAAAGTTAGAAAATAATATGAAAAAAATAACTATTCAGTGGATTAGAGAAAAAATAAAAGAGATAAAAGAAGAAGCTTGGGATAATGAGAAAGCTCATTGGGATGAAGATAATTTATATTTTATTGTTTTAAAAGAAATTGCTAAAGGACACCCTGATGCGCAAAAATTAGCAAAAGAAGTTTTAAAAACAAATCAATCATTACTTTAATTATTACTCGAAATATAAGATTTTTTTAATCGTTAAAAATGATATATTTTGATATAAAAACTGTTATCTTATGATACATAAAGATATAAAAAAAAGAAAAATAAAGGTTTTGGCTAATGAAAAAGAAACGCAAAAAGCAATCCTTGATTACCTAAATACTATAGGAGCGGTGGCAATAAAAATCTACAATGGCGGCATCTTTAATCCCAAAAACCAACGCTACTTTTTCCCCTATCAAAATCAATACGGCGTTTCCGATATTATTGCTTGTTATAAAAGTAAATTTATTGCAATCGAGGTAAAATCCCCGGGAAGAAAGCCTACTGATTTTCAACTAGAGTTTTTACAAAGAGTTAAAAAATGCGGTGGCATTGGTATTTGGACCGACAATATTGATGAAGTTATAAATGTATTAAGCTCTATTTAATTAATCTTCTAATAATAAAAATGACTTGACAAATCAAATAATTTACGGCCTAATACATATAGTTAATAATTAAATTTAATTTAATATGGTTAAATCAATTCTTTTAAAAAATCATAATTACAAAATAAACTTTATCGAAGAAGATGGATTATTAATGGTAGTTGATGTAAAAACACCAGATGGTTATTTGGTTGGTGATTTAAATCAAAGTCTTAAAAGAATGTATTTTGAATCGTTACCGGATGCAATTTCATTTTGGGAAAAAGAGCTTAATATATATTAACTTTTGGTGATTCTGGTCTAAATCTTTTTGAAATATAAAAACATTAAAATGGTAATAAACCTGATGGTTTTATTTCTTCATCTCTTTTTTCTTTATTGTTTTCGTGTAAATATTTATCCACTACTCTTAAAGCCAAAGTTAAAATCACAATCATCGCATCATTTTGCGGCATATTAGCTAACTTTTGAGATAGGATTGAAACAAAAACTGATATTGCCATAAAAACGGAATATCGTCCAGCTTCTTTTATGGCTTCCAAAATTGGTGATTTTTTCATATTTTTTATTTAACTTTTAACTCTAAAAGCCTTTTTTCAGCGTCATTTTTGTTAGTAAAGTATTCTCTTACATCAGTTAATCCGTGTTTGTTATAGTTTTTATAAACAACCCAAAATCCAAATTTTTTATTCTCTTTTATTCCTATCTTCATATTCGTTTGTTGAATTATAAAAAAACAAAGTCAATCCAATAGCAAGGAAAATTGCTGGGAAAATAAGAAATGAGACAACTAATTGATATTTATGTAATTCTCCTAAAACATAACTTAATGAGGCAATTGTCAAAACACAAAACATAAAAGCAATTCCCATTAAAAAAACTTGGAGTGATTTTATGATTGGTGTTGTTTTGGACTTCCAATAAGCCCGATAATATAAAACTGTTAGAAAAGTTGAAAGAAGCCCGATATAAAAATAAACAGCAGTCCTTAAAATTGCCGAGAACTTAAACCAATGTTCTATCATAGTTTTAAATAAATTTAAGAACTTTTTCAGCCCCCGCTAAAACTATAAGGGCTAAAATAACTAAAAATAAGATATACCAAATTTTATTTAAATGCTTTATCATTTCTTTTGTTATTTGCGTCATCTCTTTTGTTGCTTGCGTATTAATATCTATTGCTTGCTTGTGAAGTTTGTTATTATCATTTAATTCTTCCAAAACAGAAGAAACCTTATCCATAAAGGTTATGGTTTTTTCATTCATTTCAATAAACTTTTGGATTAGGTCGTCTTTTTTCATATTTTTGATAGATCAATCCCAGCCTTTTCGCAAAGTAAAATAACCGCGTGCTGGATAAACTTTAAACCTGATTTTTTGATTAAGTTGTATTTTGTTTGCCAGTAGTTTACTTGGCGGGTTAGTTCAGAAATCTCATCAATTTGTTTCTTTTTTATTTCTTCTAAATACTTAATTTGTTCAATATAGCCACCTTCTTTAGTTGCATTGTCATATTCAGCCTTGTATATATCCCTTTGTTTTTCGCATTCCTGAAGTTTGAGTGCTAATGTGTTTTTTTCAGTAAGCAAAACTTCAGCATTTAATTGTTTTTTCTTTAATTCGTTTAGTTCATTAACCACCTTATCATATTCTTCTTTTTTTATAAATTTCCCATCAACCACATCTTTCCAAGTTTGAACACACACTTTTACACTTTCTTTATTGTTTAAATCAATTCCAAGATAATAATCGCCAGTTGGCTTAGCAGGGGTTCCTTTATACCAAGCATAAGCGTAGATTAATTTTTGAGGTTGAACGCCCCAAGAGGTTATTCTCTTTACCGCTCCGTCCCACGGGTCAACGACAATAAAGTCGTCTCCATCATAATCAACGGCTAAAATCCAGTGCTCATCTAATTGAGAGGTAGATGGGATCGCATCTATCTGTAAAACTACTGGATAACCTTCATTTATTCTTGCTCTTATAAAATCCATCTGGGTTTTGGTAAGAGGGTCAGGAGTTAAAACTTGACCTTGATAGGTTATATCAGGAAAAATTTTAGTCAATGCTCCCCAAACATACAAGTTGCCGTTTACAAATCCTCCATTTGCTTTTAGTTTTTCATTAAGGGTGTCCGGTGTCTCATTTTTTCCAAAATATACACATAGCATTGCTATATCGGTTAAAAGACAACCATAAGCACCAATAGTTCCTTTTGTCCCAAGCGTCTTGTTTTTCCACCGCTCATCATTTTGACTGTATATTTTTGGTAAATTGATTTTCATACAAAAATATTTTATGGTCGAGAGGTTATATTTTTTTTAAGGTAGGATGATTTAAATGAAGTTTAAAAGCGCGCTTCCACCATAAATTTCTTTTTGAAATTGAATATAAGCAACTGTTCTATATGGTGGTTGGTTATCAGCTTGATTAAATACTATATTTGCACTATCATAATTTGCTAAAACTGAATTTACACTAATACTTTGATGATAATTTCCAGCAATAGTTCTATGATAATGACTAGCATTACCTGCTTGAATTAGTGTTGGATGATTTCGGTGTGCATCAGACGAAGCAGAATGAGTATGACTTGTATTTCCAGTATGACTATGGGAAAAATTAGCATGAGTATGAGTGTTGCTTCCACCCGTCATTCCAACCTCATCTGGAGTATTTGCTATTTTTATAAACTTATCTCTTAAATCTATCGTCCCGTTATTTCCGTCACACAAAACCCAACCTTTTGGAATGTTGTTAACATCACCCAACCATAAACCAATTATTCCTTTTCTTTTTATAGCACCAGTCTTAAATTGTATTGCTAAAACTTTTTTATAAGCTGGCTCAACTATTTCAGAAGTGTTATAGTTGCCAGTAAATTCATTTATATTTTGAATTGAATTACCAAAACTAACCTGATGAGTATGCCAATAAGGAACAGCAAATTCATTACTTCCGCCTAAACCAGCACGAGCATCTGATGATTGATTGCTTGTTGAGGTTGCGTGATAATGTGGGCTTGGGGTATGATTATGATTTACACTATGTGTATTATAATAACTTCCACCAATACCACCAGCATTTTCATTAGTTGGTGCACCTTTAATATATCTGTTTCTTAAATCTGGACTTTCATTGTCACCATTACAAATTTGCCAATCTGATGGTGGATTATTATTACCCCATAAAGCAATAATCCCATCTTGGAGAAGTGAGGTTAAACCAGCTTTGATAAAAATAACTTCATAATATGGTGGTAAATTAGACGCTTGACCAGTTGTAAAACTATCAGATGAAGTAGTCCCGCCAATAACATTACCACTTGTTCCTGTATGCGTATGACCATCTCTAATACTTTGACCACCACCCCATACTCCACCAGCCTGAGTATTTGGATCTGGATTTAAAGTATATGAATGATTATGATTGCTTAAATTATGGGAGTGTGGTTGTGTTGTATGACTATGGGTTGCTGCTCCACCGATAACATTTGGATTTTCACTTCCCCAAGCTTTTGGAAATTTGTCGTCTAATAAAGTCTCCCTCGTCCAACCCGATGGGATATTTGAGTTCAACCCTGTCCAAATTAAAATAACATCTTTGGGAATTCTCATTTTTCATTTTTTTCAATAATATTGCTAACTCTATAAAATGGTTTTTTTAGATATTTCTTTGCTTTGTTTATCGCTTCTTTTTCATTTTTAGCATAAACTTCAAAAACAACCACATCTAAAAGCCTTCCATCTTCCATTTTTTGTTCATACCCTTGAATAACAAAAATTGTATTAATCATAAGTTTTGACCAACTATATAACCGTTGTATTGATTTGTTCCTATAACCTCAATAACAAAACTATCAGTTTTATTTGCTGTTGGTGTCAATACTGGTGCCACCCCATCTGGCCATTTGATTCCTGTTGGCCAATTGACGGTTCTTGAACCATTTCCATCTTGAATTAAATCAATCTTTCTAAACTGGCCAACTTCGGCGTTGATAAAACTTAAAGTAGCATTGCCGGTAAGTGTGATTTTAAAAACATTATAACTACCAAAATCCAAAGTAATATTTCCACTTCCTGATGTTTGAAAAACCTCTTGTTTTCCTCCTTTGGTGGTTGGATTGATAATCCTTTGATCCTTAATTCCATTTGGTGTTTTTAAATACGCTGGCACTCTTGTGTCTGTGATATTAGCATTGGTGATAGACGAAGCCCCATTAGCAACGTAAACATTGGCCAATCGTAAAAATGGATTTCCTGCTCCTATTACTGTTTGTATTTCATTATCCGTTGGTGGTAATGGTGATGAAGCCGGTGTTCCCTGAATTACCCTTGATTTCAAAACATTTGAAGCGTCTGAATTAGGAGTTACTGATAAGTCAACATATAATACAACCGCATCAATTCGAGGATTGCCTGAATTGTTAGATGTAATTGTTATGTTTTCAACCGCGTCTGAATAGCCGTGATATGTCATTACTGTTTTTTTGAAAAAGCCTCGACCTGGCTCTATATTAACACTTAAGTTTTGCGGATTGTTTTCAGTGACTTTCCAATCGGAAGTTAAATCAACAACCCCTGTTTGATATATTAAATCGTGTGTTAAGTGAGCAACGGATTGTTCGGGATGTGCGGAAGTTCCTTGTCTGATTGAGATATATTTAGCCATAGATTTTTTGCTTTGTTAATAAACTAATAAATGATCAATTCTTTTAAATCAATTCCTTTTTCCTCTTTTTGTTTTATTTTTTGAAAGTCGATCATATAAATATTTTATGGAGGGAGGGTTATTTTTTTTGTTTTTGAGTTTCTTCTTTTTGACTTTCTTCTTTAATTTTTAAGATTTTTTCAATTAATCTTAAAATTATTGGTGCGTCAGCCACCCTGACGTTTGAGTTGTATAGAGCTTGAATGATAATATCAAACTCTTGACTAGTTAAGTTTTTCATATTTTTTTTCTAAATTTTCAACTTTTAATGATAATTCTTGAATTGCTTTTATTAAAATCGTTGTTAATTTATCATAAAATATTAATTTATAGCCTTTTTTATCAGTAAAAATAAATTCTGGATAATATTTTTCTAATTCTTGAGCTATTATTCCTATTTGTTGTTTTTTTGGTTGATAGTTTTTATAGTTAAATCTGACAACTCTTATTTTTTTTATATTTTCTAAAACACTTTCCATTTCTTTAATATTTTTTTTTAGTCTAATATCCGATTGACCCGTTCCTGAACTCCAAATAGCTGTGCCATTATCATATAAAACCATATTTCTATCACTTTGTAAAACTAAAAGAAAATCAGATCTTGTCAAAGATCTAAAAACTCCATTTGATACTTTTATTCCACTAACTTTAACATTGCCATTTACTTCTAATTTTTCTGATGGTGCATTTGTCCCAATGCCAACGTTTCCTCCAAGGGGATTAATAACTAAAGGCCAGGCTTGGTTAGTTGTATGACGGGCCTGAATCCACGCTGCCCATGGATGAGTCGTGTATGCTCCAAAAACAATATCAATATTTTCTGTTCTTATCCCTGCAGTAGCGTTAGTTGTAAATGTTAGAGATGGGTCAACAAGTGATGTTCTGTAAACTTGAAAATTGTGCAAAGGACTAATTGTATTAATGCCAACACGATTATTAATAGTATCTATACTTAAAACATTAGTTTCTCCGTCTGCTTTTGTTATTTTAATCGCTGAATTTGAATCTGAAGATGGTTTTATTATCCCAGTAGTTAAACTATCAAGTTTTAAACTTGACAAAGTTCTTTTTTCCAACGCTTCAACCTTTTCTTTCAATTTTTTAAATTCCTCTAAAAAATTATCCATAATTTTTAAAACAAAAATTCTAACCTTATTTCTTCACTGCCTTCATTAACATAGATTTCTTTTGTTTTAATCCTATAAATTCCGTTTATTATATCCTCAATCTCAACTTTAACTCCATCGCCAACATTATAGTCGTTTAAATCAATGTTATTGGTTATTACTGTGATATTAAAAACTTTTGACGCATCTTTGTTTTGATCTATATATTTGTCCGCTTGTGCTTCAAGTGTTGATTGTTCTTTGACTGAGATGTTGTTATAAATATCTTCAAGTAAATACCATTTGTCCTTATAAATATTTGACGCTTCTCTTACCACTTTTAGTTGATCATCACCAATTCCTTCCCCGTAAGCGATAACTTCATTTGTCAAAAGTAAAGACAGTTTATAATCAATCTGCCACGATTTGATATTTGCTCTATCAAAAACAATGTATGGCTTATCCGTCCCGATTCGTGATTTGACAGTAAGGACTTTATCATTGGTTATTTCAAACTCAAACCCGTTTATTATTTCAAAATTTGTTAAATGAATAATATTTTTTGCTATATCATCATCCTTATATGTTCTATCCCGAGAAACCGTTGTTTGAATTGTTCCCTGTGTTATTCCAATATTCCCATATGTTTCACCTTGAGCGGTTAAAATCATATCCCAAGCGATTTGACCCGCATCGGTGTTTGTATAGGTTTTGGTGATATATCGTTTTTCAAAATAAGCAAGCCATCCTCTAAAAGTTAAAAAGACATTTATATCCATCACATATTTTCTAACTGATGCTTCAGTCAATATTCCTTTGAAAATAACGGTATTATTTCGAGTGATTTTTACCCACCTAAAACCTGATGATAAAACATCATTAACTGCTATGTTTTGTCTTGTCATCCAGTCTTTGAAAATATGATAGTTTACCCTAATTTGAGCTTTCGGAATACCATTTAATTCAAAAGTTATACTAAGCCCTTCCATTGGAAGTTCGGCTAAAAAAACATCGGATTTGTCATACAAAAAAGCCCGCCAGTTGCCAATCATATTGAGATATAGAAATACTTATAAATAAACTTCACATAGCCATTTTCGGTTGGCACATCAGATGACAAAGTAAATTGATTTTCGCCTTTTTCCAAAATCACAAAATCCCCACTCATTTTATCTCTTTTGTTATTTCCTAAGTTATCAATAACAATCCGATTATAAGTATCAACGTAAATATAATTGCCACTTTCTATATATTGATTAAAAGAGATTGATTTACCGGTAGTTTTGTTTAAAAGCACAGGATTAGTCAATTTGCCGTAGAAATAAATCTCTGGGAAAGAGAAAATATTGCCTCCGTTATTAACAAGTGAAAATCCGCTTGAGCCTTGCGTCATATTTAAGGGAATTGCCATTGGTACTGAAGCCCCGCCACCTTTGGTTATTCCAAAAATTACCTCATAAACTTGCTTTGATTTTAAAAATGGTTCCTCAAGTTCAATTGTGAATGATAAATCGCAAGTTGTTAAATTATCAACCACCAAATCAGAATTAACATCTTTAACCACCCCTTTGGCTTCTAAAATTAAGTTATTGCCTAAATGAAACTCAATTGTTATCTTATCATCACCGTATTCCTTTAATGTCAATTTCTCATAAATCTTACTTCTTTTTTCAATTAAATCATCGATTGTTGAAGCCCCGATTTTTAGTTCAACCGCCAACGCTTTATTTTCAAAAAATAAATCACCAATCTTTACTCCGTGTAAATACAAAATAGAGGCTACCGGATATTTGGTTTTATATCCTAAATCCTTTATAGATTGAATAAAGTAGCCGTTTTCGGGTGATATTGTTAGATCGCCAATAACAATTTTTTTTATCATATATTTCTTAATTGATAAGCTAATTTATAAGCTAAATAATCCAAATCAACTTGAGTGTGAATAACCGGATTCATCTGGATACTTATTGGTCGATTATAATTATTTGTAATTGCTGGTAATATAGATGGTTGTCTACCAGCCAACATGTCTTTTGACAAAACATACTCGCCTTTATGAACTATAGCAGGCCCCGTTTCTCTTACCCAACCACCACCAGCATAATGATCTAAATCAGACATTGAAATACCCAAAGCTCCCAAAAGATGTCCTGCTAATTTTCCCGCTGACTTTATAGCATTTTTTAAACCATTAATCATATTTTTAATAATGTTATAACCCCAATTCCAAGCTTTTGACGCAAGTCCTCCTAAAATTGATTCTATTGATCTTGCCATTCCAGTTATAAAATCAACCACTTTTGTTTTTAAAGTTGAAAATGAAGAAATAATGTTATTTTTTAAATTATCAACAATAGAAATAAGATTATCTTTCATTGTGGTAATCCAACTAGTTACGTTTGATACTAATTTATTTATCCAATTAAAAATTCCATTAACTAAATCAGGAATAATAGAATGACCAATTAAAGCATTATATAAAGATATAAATATATTAATAACAGCTTTAATAAAGCCTTCAATAAACAAATAAATCGCAGTTAAAAACCCAACCACTGTATTCCATATCCCCATAAAAGTGTTGTAAAAACCCGTCAAAATCAAATTTAGATTTAAAGTGAATATACCTTTTATTATCTCCCAAATACCATTAAAAAATTGAACTAAACCAGCAAACATTTGAACAAACCCACTTATTGCGTTAGCTATTCCACTCAATACTCCTGTAACCACAACAAAAAATAAAATAAAATTACCAATAAGAGGAATTAAAAATTTACCAAAAACTATAAAAAGAGCAATAAAAAATCCTTCAATGTTTTTTCCTAACAATTCAAAATATAACCTTGATTGATCAAGTTGTTTTAGAAAATTATTCCATACAGGAGTAAAAACTCCATTTATAAAATAAATTAATGGAGATGCTTTTTCTAAAATAAATCCCATAGCTCCACCAACAAGAGCAAAAAAACCTGCTACTGCTAAAGCTGGTGCTGAAAGCTGAAGAAAGGCAAGTCCAATCAAAACAAATAATCCTGCTATCGCCCCAGCAATTACCGCTAATGCTTCTTTATTTCTCAATAAATTATCAATAAAATCAACTACTACTGGTCTAACAACGTTTACTGCTTTTAAAGCCTCTTCAGCCCCAATTTTAAGATAATAAAATATACTTCCTTTTCTTATTTCACCTTCATCGGTCATGCCCATTAATGCAATACTAAACCTTACCATCTCATCTCTTAAATTACTCATCACTCCACCAAAAGTTTTTGACTGTTTATCCATTAGGTTATAAAATCTTCCACCTTCCTCAGTCATCTTTCTTAATGCGGTTTCAACTTGCTCAAAACTCACATTTCCTTCACTTATTTGTTTTATCATTTCTTTAGCACTTACCTTAACTTTTGTATAAACCTCTTGTCCAACTGAACCAAATGAAGATAATTGTTCTTTATTCTTTTTTATTCTTTCCTCAAGTGCTTTTAATTGTTTTTCAGTTTTACCACCAGTTTGTCTAAAATAATTCAAATCAAATTCCGCTTGAGCAATAGAAGAGGCTAAAGATTTAATTTTCTTAGCTGTTTCTTTTGATACGCCACCAACCTTTGTTAAAGCTCCACCTGTTTCATTTGCCTGATCAACTAATGCTTGTAATAATGGTACTCCTGCCTCGCTAAACTGTCTTAACTCCGCACCAGTTAATTTAGTTGCTGCCTTTACCTGACCAAATGCTAATATTAAGTTTGGCAACTTTTCTCTTCCTACTCCGGCTGCTATATCGCCAAGCATCTTAAAAGTAGGAATTAATTTATCAGCCTCAACGTTATAAGCTAAAAGTCTTTTTGCTCCTTCTATAACTTGCGGCAAATCAAATGGTGTTTTTATAGCAAAATCTGATAATTCTTTTAATTTTTTTCCTGCTAAATCAGCTGAACCAAGCATTGTCTCAAAAGCCATTCTCCATTGTTCCATATTTGATGTTACATCAATCATTCCTTTAGCCATTAATCCCATTGATGCAAGAAAACCTGAAGCGGCTAATGCTCCTTCTTTTAAATGATCTTTTATAAAACTAAAAGAACCCTGAACCGTCTTTTGCAGCCCGGTTATATTTTTTTTTGCAGATTCTATACCTGCAGTTGTTTCATCCTTTATTCTAAAAACTATCTGAAGATTATTGTTTTCCATATATAATATTTTATGGAGAGTGCACGGCTTTTTTTTATGATTGAAAAAAAATTAATGATGTATTAAAATTTGAATTTATGGAAGGAGGTGAAGTAAATGAAAAAATGTAAAGCCTGCCAAAAAGAAATTGATCCAAAAGCAACCAAATGCCCTTATTGTCAGACTGATTTAAGAAACTGGTTTATTCGTCATCCAATTATTACATTCTTCTTAATTTTAATTATTATTAGCATAGTCGGATCAAGCGGGTCTAATAAACAATCAGATCTAAAAACTAATCTGAATTCAAATACATCAAAAGAAGCCACAAAAAATACACCCGTTCCTCAAATTTCGCCAGAATATAAAGCGGCGTTAAATAAAGCTTATACTTATGCAAACCTTATGCATATGTCAAAAAAATCTGTTTATGATCAATTAATTTCTCCATACGGCGAAAAATTTAGTCAAGAAGCTGCTCAATACGCTATCGATAATGTCAAAGCCGATTGGAAAAAAAATGCTTTAATCAAAGCAAAAACTTATCTTAAAAATATGAATATGTCACCAGCAGCGATTCGCGACCAGCTAATATCACCTTATGGAGAAAAATTTACCGAAGAAGAAGCTGATTATGCTATTCAACATTTAAACGATTAAGTATTAATTACAAATGTTTTTAATAATCTCTTTTCGGGTTTTGGCCGATTCTTTTTTGTTTCTTTATCTCCATCTCTTCCACCTTTGCTTTTTGGTTCTTATACAAAATCATTCTTTCTACCCAGTCAGCCGGTTGGTTTTTAAGTTCAGTGTAGGTAATCCCTAAAATATCGCAAATATAAACATCTTCAAAATCAGGTGGAAGTTTACCGGAGCCTTTAAAGAATTTAAAAAGCTCAATTGCTTTTTTTTTCCAAATCTTGCTGAGGATTAGTGTATTTGTTTATTTCATTAAAGATTGCCTGTCCATCTTCTTCTTTTAAGTTCATTACATAGTCATAAAGATTTTCTTTTACCGATTGACCGTCTGGTGTGACAATTTCAATCACTAAATAATTAAAAGCCATCTTATTTGCCTCAAATACCACCGATGGATCTAATTCGGTTATTTTTTGGCTTGTTGGGTCGATTTTAGTTGATTTTAAATACAGCTTTTGCAGTTCTACTTTTTCCCCATAAGTTAGATAATGTCTTTTAAGCCTAACTGTATACCCTCCTGGTGTTTTAAATTCAACCATATTAATAACTTGATAATGTGTTTATAAGATAGGCGGTGATTAATCCGTCAGTTGGATCAACCACACCTTCAAACTCAATCTCTAATGCATTATATTCCGTTGATAATTTGGTCCCAACCGATGTCATTACTGCTTTTGGAAGCTTTATATATAAAGTCTCTTTACTAGCATTTCCGATTGAATCACCCTCTATTTTTATTTCAATTGCTCTTTCGGTTTTTGCGACATAGTCTTCTAAGAATGCCTTAGTTGTATCATCTAAATAAAGAGCTAGTTTTCCTTTAGCCTCTGATGGTTTTGGGTAAACCGATTGCAGTTCATTAGCCCCCATGCTATAAAATCCTTCAAGTTGGTTATCATATTCAAAACTAAGCTCTTCACAATAAGATTTAACTTCAATATTTCCAATTTTAATTGAGGTTATATCGGCAAAGTTAAATGGTCTTGAGGTCTCATATGTTGGTGTTTGAGCCGTTGCATCAGATTGAGATTTGGCCAATCCTTCAAATGAAATCGCCACCGATTCACCGGCTTTTGATTCTATTTTTAAGTTTTTAACGACAAATCCAGCAAATCTTTTAACAATCTCACCGATCTTTTGTTCAACAGTGTATGATGGTTTTGATAAGGTTTCGGTAAATGTGTGTCGGTAGACGGTTGTTTCTCCTGATTCTAAAGCTGAAGAAACTGAACCAAAAACTGATCGTAAGATATGACCTAAAAATTGAGGATGAGCATCACTTTCAAAACTACCACTATATTCAACTTTGCCAACAAAAGCACCTTTGTTTTTGCCCGCCACCCCGGATTTAATTGATTCGATAAATTGAATATCTTTATTTATTTGAATTCCGTCTGATTCTTTAATAGGTAGAAAAACTGTTGGCGCAACTGGTGTGCCAAATGCTGTTTCCTTTCCAATTCCTATGTGGTTATTTAGTCCTGATGACATAGTATTAATATTTTACGGTTAACTTTTAATTTTTTTTCTTTTTTTCTTTATTTTCTTTTTTTTCTTCAAATAACAAATTTCTAATTTCTTTTTCCGTTTCAATCTCTTGATTGGGATAAACAATCCCTATTCCTGGAATATAAGTTTCAACCTCGCCTTTGTAAATATATTTTTTTCTCATAAAAGTATTATATGGTTACCTTTTTATTTTTTTTAATTTGCCCGTTGAAATCTAAATTTAACAGTTAAAGTAATTTCTGAGTAATAATACTTTGCTGGTTCTCCTTGAAAACCAAAGCGAGCTTTGGTTGGATAACACCAATCAACTGTATTATCTAAAGTAGGATTTTTTTCTAAAACATCAATCACCTTATCAGTTATCTCTCTTATTTTTTTCTGTGTGTTTATTTCGGTATTTTCTAAATCACCAATAATTCTTATTGAGATTGAGTAATGCCTAGTATTGAATCCCGATGATGATAAAGTATAAAAGCTATCTTCGTGACCAATTGCACCAACCACAAGCGCCGGGAAAGATGATAAGCTTTCTGGGTAATAGTCATATGATGACTGAATATCTGGTACCCCAGCTACAATAATGTTTTTTATTTTTTCAATTAAGCTATTGTATGTCATGATGAAAAAGATAACTTATTAACAATCTCCAATCCTATCTTTAAAATCTCACTACTTCGTCTTTTTACCTCCTCAGCCGCTTTCTTCATAAAGTATTTTGGTTTTACACCAGATACTTTTTTAGCAAAGACATATTTATCACTGCCTTTGGGTTTAAAAATCAAAAACTTTCCCCGTTTTGGGGTAATTGGTGTTCTTCTTTCACCATAAATACCACTACCATACTCTTGAGCTTTAGGATAAGGAAAACCACTTGCAACCAAGTTTGTGCCAACCGTCCCATAAAGATCATTTCCCATGGCAACCACCTTACTATTTGCTCCAATATTTCTTCGCAAATTACCAGTATCAATCGGCGCCTCCATCACAGCTTTTTCTCTTGCAATAGTCACCATCGCATCCATCATCCTATATTTAACATCAGCCACAATATCAGGCGCTTGACGTAGCTTTTCTTTAAACTCTTCAAATCCTTTAAGTTCTATTTCAACCTGATAACCTGATGGCATATTTTTCAAGTTTTTACGGCAACGCCACTATTGAAAATATGACCTAAGACGTACGACTTTTGAGCGTTACCTCTAACTATTAATTGATCATTTACTGATAGTCCACTTGTTTGAGGATCTAAAACAATGATTTTATCCCCTGGTCTTATCCAATCAACTTGATCCATTATCATAAAAGAATAAGATTGACCAACTGGCACCTCATACATTACCGCCGTTTCATTTGATGCTGGTTCAATTAAAATGTAAACATTAGTTGCTAAATCTTGATAGTTTTTATTATTCTCATCACCGGTCAATCTTTGAATTTTTACAATACAGTTTTGCCTTATCATACAAGCACTTTTTTATAAGTTTTAATTAATTGCTGAATGTATTCTGGGATTGGCTCTTGATTGAAAGAAATTGATAAACCAGCAAAATTAAATGAAGAGACGTTTTTACCCCCATATTCTTTTTGAGTAAATATCTGAGCCGCCCATTGTTTTATTCCAAGCTCCAAATCCTCACCCCAAAACTTCTCAATGCTATAAGCAATTTTTAAAGCTTGACGATTATATGTTGATTGAGGAATGGTTAAAAAAACAATACTATCACGATAAACGAAAAAGTCTTTGTTTAACTCATAAAGATTAGCCCCTCCACCTTTTACATAAACATCTTGATTGCCAATGGTTATTTTTGCCACTTCTTTTACCGGAAAGTTGTGAAAGTAGTATTTGTCTAATCCTGCATCAAATGTTTCCTCATAATAATCAGAGCCTAAATCATATTTAAAATTCCTTCGGCATTTTTGTGCGATAAAAAGTTCAATTGAAGAAATTAATGCTGTGACAATATTCTGTTCGGTAGTGTTTAGTGTTTTTCCCAAAAAATTCGCAACCGCCTGTGCGGTTACTCCTGAATAGCCACTATAATAGAGAGTTGCATATAACATATTTTTATTTTTTTTCTTTCTTTTTAACTTCTTTACCAGTCATCATTGTATTTTTTGACTCATCGATGATTTTTGTTTTTTCTTCTTTTATAATTTTTGCCGATGAGCCTAAAGCCTTCGCTGTTTCTTTCTCAACCTCATATTCTTTTTCTTTCTCATACTTTATCCCTTCAAAAACAGTTGTTTCAATCATTTTTATTCTCATATTTTTTTAAAAAACTTTCAACATCTTAGGCCACCTCCCATCCCTAAGATGGCCTAGGATGTTGGCCGGCGGTATTTGCCTAACTTATCTTTTTCGTTAGGCATTTCCGCTCACCCTACGGCCATCGGTTTAAACTTATGACGCTGCTGTTTTGATCCAGGCAAATGCTTTGCTTGGTTCAGCCAGCTGGATGTCTACAGACTCAGTAACTTTGATCGCCACCATCTCCTGTTCAAAGGAGTTGATAAGCGTTGATCCGTTTGTATCGGTGATGGTTGCCACATCTGACACGTCTAAGGTGTAGACGTTTTCATCACCGAATAAAACGTAATCAAAGTTAACAAGAGCCATAAACTTTTTGCCAGCCTGACTGCCTTCGGTGGTTTTAGGCATATAAGAACGAGTCTCATATGCTATATCCCATAAAGTTTTTGGGATAACGCTACCGAAGCCCCCAAGCAAGAACCCTTGAGGATCAGTGCCAACGACCGCTCTTTTTCTTCGAAGAGCGTTTAAAACGGATAAGGACATTACCCATTTCATTTTTTCGTTGACAGCCTCTTCAGCAACCAAGTCGATTGCGTCTAAAAGATCCTCGGGTTCGACCTTTGCATAGGTGGTTTTTCCAGTTCCTAAAGTGACACCAGGAACTGAAGGATTTTGAAAAACCCCCTCACCGGATGCCAGACCCAAAATCGCCCATTTATCTTCGAGTTTTGCGATAGCTTCAGCGGCCAAAGCGTTAAGCGCATCGACCAACTGAATGCTCGCATTTCGAAGTAGGCGTTTGGTCACAGGAATAATTACGCCAACAGTTTTAGTTCTTAGTTGGACGTTTCCTGTTGCTGGCTGAGATGAGTTGATTTTTGTGCCTTCATCCACTCTATAAGAAGTTACGCTTGATAGAGTGGGCACGTTTTCGTTACCACCTTGCATCGGCCATTTGCGAGCATATTGGCGAACCAACCCAACCTTCTCAGACAATCTTACGATTTCTGAGGAGATATAGGTTGGGACCAACTCAGCACCACTACCACTGGTGCCTGAAGATAAAGCTTTTGCTTTAGCTTCATCTCTTAAGAATTTAGCTCGCAAATATTCGGCCGCAGCCTGTTTTTGCTCGAGAACTTCAGCATTAGCGCTTTCGCCGCCGAAGATATTTTTTCTTCGAGGAAGTTCAGCCAACACCTTTTCGGTAATTGCCGGTGTTACGGTTTCAATAACCTTTTGGCTTAATTCCTCGAAGGCCTTTCTTTCCTCATCCATATTATTTTTCACCCCCTTTCCCTTCGGAACTACTAACTTTTAATAGCGAATTTAAAATTTTTAAAGACAGCCCGGTATATTTATCACTTTTTCTCATTTCCTTTCTCATCTTATAAAGAAGCTTAACTGCGTCTTCAGACAGCTCATCATCTTTTACTCGAATGATTTTTTCAACAACTTTTTCCTCAACCACTTTATATTTCAAAAACATTTCTTCCAATATGCTTTTAATTGTTTTTTTAAGATTTCTTATTTCATCGGCTTCTTTTTTTATCTTTGCTAAATATTCTTTATTTATTTCCAAGACTTCACCGCAATCAATTAATCCTTTTTGATCTAATTCAAAAAGTTCTTCGTTTGTGTATTCCTTAAACTCTGGCGCTTCTTTCTCAAATTCTTTATAATGTTTGGCTAGATGATTGTATACCCCTTTGCGATCTTCAGCCGGTATGTTTGTTCCGCCTCTAGCACCAAGTAAAGCCCCCATTGCTGCTTTTAATCCTGACCAAACCGTTACCAATTTCCCATCTTTTACATAGTGATGGGGAAGTTTATAAGAACCAAAATTTTCTTTATCTTTCTCATCAAACCAACCAAAACCTTTTTTATACTTTCCCCAGTCAATTTTGTCTTTATCACCTGACCCATCAGATGAAGCCCATTTTGCTAATTGTTTTCTTGCTTTATCTCCATCCCAAGAGGATGATTCATCTTTCTCATAAGATTCAAATGGAACCGCTCCTTTATATTGAGCCTCATCAAGTGATTTCTCTAAAAATAAAAATCTTGATTGAACGTCGTTGTTTATCAAAGCTTCAGGATTAGCTGGGACAGCCACAAATGAAATTTCCAAAAGTTCAGCTTCCATAATGGTATATGGATCCTGACCGGAAACACCATATTTAGTTGGAATGAAACCAACTGAGACTGTGTTTAAAAATCCATTTTCAATTAGATAAAAAACTTCTCTTCCTTCTTGAGTGTCGGCAATTTGAATATAGGCTTGAAGTTTTTCATCCTCCACCCAAACTTTAACTGCTTTTCCAATTGGAAGTGATCGATAATCATGAGCAATTAAAACCACTGGATTTTTTTTAAAGTTATCTAACAACCACCCTTGAGGATTAACCGATTCACCATGCCGGTCAATAACACCAGTTGAAGCAATTACATGGACGATTTTTTCGTCTTTGTTAACAACAGCTTTGCAAGTTGCTGATGTAAATAGTTTATTTTTCATATAAATATTGTATGGTCAACTATTATTTTTTTTTCTTTTTAGGTTTTTTCATCTAAAGTTGGAATAGATGAGCATCGACATTGAATATGAGCTGGAGCATGAGTGTGACCACTTGGAAACTCTTCTCCAAGCCCAACAACTTTTAAATGGTTTTCCATGCATATAGGACAAGTTCGCTCATCGGCAGCGGCGATCCATTTAAGATTTTTTACCGTTCCTGATTGCAAATAACTTTGATATTCTGTCTCTGAATAAGCAGTAAAAAGTTCAGTTCTTACTATTCTTTCAACCCGCCAATATCTTTCATCATCAATTACTTGTGCTACTTCTTCTCTTATTTTGTCTATGTCAAAAACACTATCAGCCAAATTTCTAGCAATTACTTCTCTTGCTCGATTGTATAATGTTTGATCAACTTGTGAGGCTGATGTTTCTATTCTTTTTTTTAACCAGTCAATAACCTTTTTATATGCTGAATCAGTCATTCGTTGAATACCGTAAATTTGAATAAGATGTTCAATTGCCGCCTGAGTCGCTTGAACGCCTAAATCAAAAGTAATTGTGGTAAAAAGTTTTTTCCACTCAGTTGTGTCTGGGTAAATATTGCCAATTATTTCATCAATCAATGGATCTTTTTGTTTTTTCTTTATGCTTTTTTTATTTTTCCTTATTTCTAAAGTTAGTTTTCTAAAAAGCTCATCAAGTTTAGCCCGATACTGGCCTTCAAGTCTTTCAAGTGTTTGATCACGCAAAGGAATATGATTAACTTCTTTTTTTAAAATCGATTTTTGATTTTCACCACCGCTACTATTTTGATTATTGCTCTCATTTGATGATAAAGGAACTAAATTAAAAGGAATATAAATCACATCGCCACCTTTTACCGGTTCTTTTTTGTCTTCGGACCTTACTTCATTTATTGTTAAAAATCCAGCACGCAATCCAGTTTCCCATTTTTTAAGTTTCATCTCTACGTTCTCTGGGGTTGGATCTTCGAAACGAAGAGTATAGTCTTTACCATCGGAAAATAAAGGCATATAAAACTGATTTAATTTGTCAAAGATAAGTCGAAGTCTTGGTTCAATTGTTCTTTTGGCAAAGACATATTCAGAGGCTTCAGCATTGGCTCGGTTAACATCATCGGTTATTGCCAATACTGTTTTTGGCACTTTAAAAATCGATAAAATCTCATCTCGAGAAAATCGTCGCTGTTCAATAAAATCCATATCTTTTTGTTTTATGGTTAAAGACTGCCAAGTTAAACCTGCCTCTAATATCATCGGCCGGTGTGCATTTCCTTTTCCTTGGTACCTTTCTTGCCATTGTTTTTTTAATCGCTGAAATGCCTCTTCCGATATTTCTTGATCGGTTGACAACACCCCTGATGGCATCGCTCCATTTTCAAAGAAGTTTTTATTCCACTCAACTGCGTTTATATCGCCTTCGATTGAGTGTTGAGCCATTTCAATTGTTGAAACACCTTCTATTTGGTTAAATGGGTGAGGACGTTTGATTTCAATTAATTCATTAACATCAAATGGTAATTTTTCATTTTTTAAGTTATAGTAAACATATCCAGCAAGCAAGCTATCTTTTCCTGGAACTGGCTTTGTTCTTTGAGGATCTAATAACCAAAGTTCTTTTGGCTCGCCTTTGCCGTCAAACACAGGATAGATGTAGGCTTTTCCAAAAGCATCAATATGAGAAGAAACAAGATAAAAAAAATCGTAAGAGGATTGAAGAGGATTTGGTTTATATAAAAGTTTAATTGATGGGTGATTTTCTTCTTTTACCTGGCTTTTATCATCTTTTTTAACCGCAAAAAATCTATTTGCGGCTACATTTTGAGCTATTGCATCAATACAAGAAAAAACAATGCCATAATAATAATCACGACGCGTGAATGTTCTACCAACTCCCCAAGGGATAAAAATACTAGAAAACACAGGTTTTCGACTTAAGGCTTTGGTGATTGTTTTTAAAAAGTTTAGTGGATTCATACAAATATTTTATGGATGGAGCGTGTATTTTTTTATTGGCGCCTTTTAAAGAAAGCGTATTTTTGGTTCGGGTTTTTTGGGGGTGAATGTTAAAGCAAAAGCATCAGCAAAATCTGGCGATTTACCAGTTCGACGAATCAACTCATCTTTTGGTTCTATTTGCAAAACCTTATCGGTTGAGATTTTATATTTTATCCAGTGAAGTTGTTGCCAGTTTTGATTTTTATAAAGTTTGCCGCCAGCCTCAATCCATTGTTTTGCTTTCCAATAAATCTCGGCTTTTAAGTTTTTAAATTTAGTTTTATCCTGTGGCTCCTGGCCAAATGAGACGGCGTTGACTTTTATTCCTTTTTCCTTCAATCTATCAGTAACTCCTTTTCCAACACCAGTGTCATCAATAAAAATATTTGATGGTTCTACTTTATACTCCTTTATTATTCTTTCAACTTCATTTATGTTTGTCATTGTATCATTGCTTTGGTTTTTACTTTCAATTATTGCCACATCTTTATTTCGCAAAACATAGACATTAAAATCCCCACCGGCTCCAATATCAACACCTAAAATCCAATCGGTCTTTTCCTCTTTTGGTAAAGTTTCGGTATATGCTTTTTCAATTTGCTCTAAAGTTAAAAGGGTTCGGTATCCTCGCTGATCTATCTCATCTTCATCTGGGAATTTGCACTCATATAAAATATCAAAAAAAGCCTCTTGTCTCATTTCTTCAATAAATTCAGGTGAATATCTTCCTTCTTTCAAACCGATTTTATAGTCAATAAAAATCTTATTGTATAAATTTGAATGCCAAGTGCGATAGAAATGGTTTCGGTAAAAAGGATTGCCTATTTCCAAAAGAAACTGGTCATCGTAAGAATATCCGCCAAGCATTCTTTTAACGGTTGCATACAAAGCATCATCAATTAACGATGATTCATCCAAAATTATTCGATTGCCGCCAAATCCCATTGCCGCCTCAATATTTCTTTTTGTATTTCTGGCATCCAGTGTCAATGTTCTAACACCTCCACCGGTTTTAAAAGTTATATAGTCTCTTGATCTTTGTCTTCGAAGTCGGTCAAGTTTTTCTGATGGGTCAAGTTCAAGTTGATCTAAAAACAAAGCATTATCAAAACAATGCTCAATTATATAGCTCATAATTATCTGAGCTTTATTTTCTGATGGAGCCAAAATTATGAATCTTTCTCCAGCAACCAGCGCTCTAATCAAAACAGCTAAGGCCACAGTTAAAGACTTCCCATATTGGGTCGGCGCTATTATTTGGTTTCTTGGGTGTTTAGCAAAAGCTATAAGACTAAAAATCTTCTTTTGCATCGGTGTTAGCTCCACCGGTTTTCCTTTGATTTGAAACAGACTGGTCAGTTTGTCGATGTCGTCCATGTTTTTGAAAAATTTCTTTTAACATTTGTAACGTCTTTTGCTTTTCATCCTCAGTCACATCAGCAACTTTATGCACTGGTTCAAATCCTGCCATTTCCAAAGCTTTAACTGCCGCCTTCCAATTGCCTTTTCTAACCGTATTTTCCAAAACTATTACCGCATCAATTGCTATATCTTTTAATCGCTGATCAATTTCTTTAAATAAATCTCTTTTTTCTTTTTCCCGTTCTTTTTTGATTTGATTAAAAACTTTAAAACATGCCCCTTCCTTCATAAACCAACTTCTTACAGTTTGTTCTTTTATATTTAGTTCTGTTGCTATATCTTTATATTTAACCCCATTTAATCTTAAGTCTATAGCTCTTTGATGGGTCGGATTTAACTTATCATACTCAATATAATCAACATTGTTTTGATTTTGTTGATTTTTGTTGATTTTTGTTGATTTTGCTTTTTTTAAATCGGTTTTGTTTCGTCTTCCCATGCCTCCTCCTTTCCTATAAACTTTGCATAACGTTTTCTTATAACATCGCAATAATAAGGATCAAGCTCCATAAGGTAGGCTTTCCTTTCCAGTTGCTTTTCTTGGGTTTTTATCCCATTCTTTTAATCGCTCTATTTCCCAGTATTCTGAACGGGTATTATTATCCATTTTCATTAAAATAATTTTTAATATCGCCAATTATGGCGACAAAGATATTATATGGCGGTCGTTTATACTCTTTAAGAATGGTATCTTTTTCCCAGTTGTCATATATTTCCTTTTCATTTAAAATTTGGTTTTTTTCTTTATCCCTTTTTTTTTGGGTCAAAATGTATAAAAAAAGAAGGTTTTCCAAAAATTTTATTCTCGATGGTTTAAGATTTTCTTTTTTTATGGATACTATTTTTGATGCCAGGGATTTTTTAATCTTATATATTTTTGAAAGCTTAATTCCTAAAATTTGAGAAATTTGATGAAGGTTATATCCTTCCATTGCCATAGACACAATATCTTTCTCAATGCCATCGAAGTTATCAATTAGTTTATCCTCATAATCATCCTGAATGATTTTTTCCAATGGATCATCTACTCTTGGCTCGAAGTCGCCAACGCAAGATTCCAACGAATAGGTTGGAATGAAGTAATAGTTTTCTCTTTTATAGCCCACGTTTTAAATTCTTTCGTGAGCCGCCTATTTTAATTGTAGTTTTTTATTTGTCCTCTGTCAATAGAGTTTTTTTTATTTTTTTAGGCTTCGTTCGAACTCCAAACCAACCAATTCCGTCAAATATTTTTTCAATTAATAATCTATAGCCATCAAAACTTGTTTTTATTGTTTTTTTTCTTATTTCCTTTTTCTTTAACCTCATTTTTATTTTGTAAACTTTTAATCTTTTTTTCTATCTCATTAAGTCTTTCTAATCTTTTTTGAAGCCTTTTGTTTTTTTCATCCAATTCCGACAAATAAGTGGTAAATAGTTTTTCTTTTTCTTTATTCTTTTTAGCAAAGTAAAAATAAAAGAAGGCAATAATTATTAAGTTGGTTAATATATTGATGGTAATTGCTAAATAAACATTGATCATAATAAAATGATACTATTTTTTTATCAAATATTTCTTAAGTTTGGAAGAACCGCTTCATTTAAGCCATAGATAAAATCGTTGATTGCTTTTAATACTTTCAGATAGTCAAATCTTTTATCTTCGGTTAGTTTAAACTGTTCTATTGCTTTTTTTATAATCTCAATGTAGTTTTTTGGCGGTATATGTTTATAGGCAAACGGATGACGGTATAACATCCCCTCTTTGACAACTTCATCGGCAATATGAACATAGGTCATTGTTGATTTTATATCTTTGTGTCCTAATACTTCCTTAACCAAAGCAACATCTCGGGTTGAGAGATATAAAAGAGTGCCATATGTATGGCGAAAAATATGAGCGTGAACACGTTTTTTTATTCCTGCCTTTAAAGCCGCTTTTTTCAAGTCTTTGCTAAAGTCAGTTGCGTATATTTTCTTTCCCCTTAAGTTTTGAAACACCAACTCATTTGGTTTTTTGTTTTCTATTAATTTTTTTATTCTTTTTACCAATGGTTTTATAAGATAAACATTTCTTGGCTCGCTATTTTTGGTATAGTAAAGAACTGCTTTTTGATTTTCTAAATCAACAGATTTTACCTCCAAAGATGCCGCCTTCAAATCGACAGCCGGTATAGGCCAAAAACATCCGAAGAGTCTGAAGGGTAAACTGAAGCTTTTCTATTTTTTCACCTTTATATTTTTTACTTGTTGTGTCAGCTTTTATTATTTTTTCAACTTCTTTCTCGCTTAAGATTAAAACTGGCGGTTGATATTTTTTAAACGATCTTATTCCTTCAAAAAAATTATTTAAAATCCCCCGGTGAAATAAATAGTTTCTTAATTGTCTTAGTGCGTATACATAAGTGTTTAAGGTATTATTATTGGTAGTTTTGTTTTTAAGAAAGATAAAAAACTCCTCCGTTGATTTTTGATTTAATTCTTTTTTGTTTTCTTTTAACCAATTTAAAAAAATCTTTATCCTAGAAAGGGCGTGTCTTATGCTATTTGGTTTTAATCCCGATTTTACGGTAATATATGCTTTAAAATCATTAAAATCAATCATTTTGTTTTTGGTTTATCTTGTTATTATAACAAAAAAATAAAAAATCAAAATACCCCTTGACAAGTAAAAAATATTATGTTTTACTTAAGTTAAGAAGTTTTTAAATGAAGGGAAGAAGTTTAGCCTCATTTTTTCCTAAGAAATGTTGGGATGTCAAACTCTGACTCTTCCTCTAAAAACTCCTCTTCTAAATCAACCGAAGTTTGAGATAATTCTTCTTTTTCTTCTTCCTCTAAACTTGAAGTTAAAATCTCTTTTTTTTCTTCTTTT
>Ga0308396_1000448_pt1 | contig 27506 bp, 23 predicted proteins | sample Hotspr2SamplePe2_FD_202359 | JGI IMG/M metagenome (GOLD analysis project Ga0308396, IMG submission 202359) | Hot spring phototrophic mat microbial communities from Mushroom Spring, Yellowstone National Park, Wyoming, United States - 20050930_Pe2 ... | reverse complement strand
TTTTTGCGGCAATCATTTATCCAAGGGTCTCGATTTGGCTTCGATTATCCATTGAAGCATCCGAAAGAATGTTTTATGGACGGGGCTTGCTCCAATTTATCAATTTACCAATTTTGGAACGGTCACCGGCTCTACGATCCATTGACGTCTGGAATACGGTTTAAGCCGTAACTACGAACCACCGGCAAAACGGAGAGAATGCCACTATTGGGCAGATTGAGGTCGCCGGTTACCTTTTGGGTGGCAGCCACCACTTTATCTACCATGGCATCATTTTCGACAATGGTGATCAGCGTGCGATTGAGATTTTGGAGGTGTTCCTGAAAATCTTCCAGACTGGGAAATAGCGGTAAGTCGTCCCGCCATGCACCTTTGGCGCGGATACGCGCCAAGCCTGTACTGGGAAAAATGGTTACTCCACCAACGCCGGCTTCTTCCCAGGCATTCAACACCTGTTCGAGAAGTTCTGGATTGTGTAAAACGAAGAAAATCATGTACATATTTTCCTCCCGTGAACCATCGGGAATCGTTATTCTTGAGCGGGGGCAGTTGAGTAGGCGGTGGCTGTTTTAAAGGACGCCCGCAGTAAGGGCGGGGTGAGCAGGGTGGTAATCAGCACCATGCCTACGATTGCTGAAAAGACAGTTTCATTGATGTATCCTTCTGCCAGACCGATACTGGCAACAATCAGGCCCACTTCTCCGCGGGAAATCATCCCAATGCCCAACTGCAGCGATTCAAGCCAGTTGAAACCACCCAGTTTTGCTCCCAAACCGCAGCCAATCACTTTACCCAGTATAGCAAATGTGCTGATTACAAGCATCAACCAGAGGGCATTCAGGTTAAGCGTATGGGTATCCACGCTTAATCCAATGTTGACGAAGAAAATGGGAACAAAAAAACTGTAAGCAAGTGAACGCAACCCGGGTTCGATCTGGTTTTTTTCCGGCGTGCGGGCGAACATCAAACCTGCCAGGAATGTGCCGGTGATGGCAGCCATACCGCCGATTAATTCGGCAGCCAGACCGTAAATCATCATGATGATCAAACTGAAAGTCAACATCCCCTGACTGACAGGCATGGCGCTGACGCGGCGGGAGAGTCTGGGTAAGACCCACAAGCCAAATGCAGCCGATAGGCTGAGAAACCCGATCATCTTTACAAAAACAATCAAAATGTCAAATGCACTGCCACCACCCGAAAGCGCAAGGAAGGTAGAAAGCAGAAGAATGACCAGAATATCATCGAACACGGCCGCACCCAGCAGACCCAGCCCGACCCGGCTGCGCAAAACCTTTAATTCCATCAGGGTTTGAGCGGAAATACTGACGCTGGTAGCTCCCAGGGTCAGTCCGATAAAGGCAGCGTTGGGGAAGGAGTAACCGAACAGTCGCCCGGCAAGCAGCCCCAATCCCACCGGCGTGAGGACGCCCAGAATCCCGCTGAAAGCCGCCACGCGGGTGTTGCGGGTCAATTCCGAAAAATGAAGTTCCAAACCCGCCAGAAACATCAACACCAGAACGCCGATCTCGCCAAATTCGGCCACCACCTCGCCCAGATGACGGTCGGTAATAAAGACAAGATGTGTCAAATCTATGAGCGATGGGCCGAGCAGCAAGCCAACCAGCAGTTCACCCAGCACAGCCGGCTGACCAATTTTGGTGGTCAGATAACCGGCCAGTTTCGATGCAAAAAGAATGATGGTGAGGACAAAGATGAGTTGCAGGAATGGGGTCATCAGAGTTGTTCCTTGAAGTGCACAAAAAAAATACCCCCGACCAGGGAATTTTGAACAGTTCAGGATATTTGTTTGTAGTTTACCATAAATTCTTCCAGTCCGAATTGAGGGCGGCTACGGTATACTAAAATCAGGTTCACCCTTTTGCGGAAAGAGGAAAAAAATGTCGCTTGAATCCGAACGAAAACGTTGGGAAGAAGAAGTCCTGAAACCTCTGATTGCCAAGTATCCGGAACGTCAACCTGAATTTTTTACCCCCTCGCAAATTCCTTTACCAAGGCTGGGACTACCCTTCAAGTGCGATTATCTCAAAGAGTTGGGTTTCCCGGGCGAGTACCCGTTTACCCGCGGGGTTCAGCCAACCATGTACCGCGGGCGATTCTGGACAATGCGCCAGTATGCCGGATACGCCACTGCTGAAGAATCCAACCGCCGCTACCGATATCTGCTTCAGCAGGGACAAACCGGGCTTTCAGTGGCGTTTGATTTGCCAACCCAGATTGGTTATGATGCCGACGACCCAATTGCCAGCGGAGAGGTGGGAAAAGTAGGGGTGTCCATTTCCTCCTTGCGGGATATGGAGATTCTCTTCCATGAAATTCCGCTGGATAAGGTCTCCACCAGTATGACCATCAACGCCCCGGCCGCCATTCTGTTGGCGATGTATATTGCCGTAGCACGCCGGCAGGGGGTTGAGGAAAAATGGCTGCGCGGTACCATTCAAAATGATATTCTGAAAGAATATGTTGCACGGGGAACTTACATCTTCCCGCCGGGGCCATCCATGCGTCTGATAACGGATGTGTTTCAATATTGCGGGAGGAATGTTCCGCGCTGGAACACCATCAGCATTTCCGGTTATCACATCCGCGAAGCCGGCTCAACGGCTGTCCAGGAAGTTGCCTTTACGCTGGCGGATGCGATTGCCTATGTGCAGGCAGCCCTGCAAGCCGGACTGGAGGTGGACCGATTTGCCGATCAATTATCCTTTTTCTTTGCAGCCCATAATAACTTTCTCGAAGAAATTGCCAAGTTCCGCGCAGCGCGTCGCATGTGGGCGAGAATCATGCGGGAACGATTTCACGCTCAGGACCCCAAATCGTGGATGCTGCGCTTTCATACCCAGACGGGCGGCTCAACGCTGACAGCCCAGCAGCCGGAAAACAACATCGTTCGCGTAGCCATTCAAGCCCTTGCGGCAGTGCTGGGAGGGACACAATCCCTACACACCAACAGCATGGATGAAGCCCTGTGGCTGCCGACTGAAAAATCCGTGCGGGTTGCCTTGCGCACCCAGCAGATTATTGCCTACGAATCGGGGGTGGCAGATACGATAGACCCGCTGGCCGGTTCGTACATTATTGAATATCTTACCAATGAAATTGAAGAGCGGGCCTGCGAGTACATTAAAAAAATTGATGCAATGGGTGGAGCGCTGGCAGCCATCGAAAGCGGCTACATCCAAAATGAGATTCAAGAGGCGGCTTACCGCTATCAAAAGGCTGTCGAAAATAAAGAACAAATTGTGGTTGGTGTGAATGCTTTTCAAGTGGAGGAAAAACTGGAATTGGAGGCGCTGCAAGTCGATCCGGCCATCGAGCGCCAGCAGCGTCAGCGTCTGGCAGAACTACGCGCCAGCCGCGACTCAACCAGGGTCGGTGAATTGCTGGCTCGACTGGAAACAGCCGCAAAAGGCAGTGAAAACCTGATGCCGTTGTTTATCACGATGGTGGAAAACGACGTAACGCTGGGAGAGATTTGCGGTGTGTTACGCAAAGTGTGGGGAGAATACATACCTCCGGCATGGATTTAGTTCAAGGAGTGAAAAATGGCGAAAATCAAAAAAATCAATCATGTGGCAATTGCGGTTTCGGATGTGGACGCTTCATTAGCTTTCTGGCGGGATGCGTTGGGTCTGAAAGTGGATCATGTTGAAGATGTACCCAGTCAAAAAGCGACGGTTGTGTTCATTCCGGTTGGCGAAAGCGAAGTAGAGCTGGTGCGCCCCACCAGTGAAGATACCGGTGTGGCAAAATTCCTTGCCGAACGCGGGGGTGGAATGCACCACCTGTGCTTTGAGGTGGAAGACATTGAAGGGATGCTGACAGACTTAAAAGCCAAAGGAGTGCGCTTGATTAATGAAACTCCGCTGGAACTGCCGGGGCGAAAAATGGCGTTTATCCATCCGAAGAGCAGCGGGGGTGTGCTGGTCGAGTTGTATGAAATAACTGCACCATAGCGTATTATTTATCTGTCCATAATAATCTTTATACAAAAACGCCCCGCCGGTACAGCGCACCGGCGGGGCGTATGTTATGATTAGGGGAAATTTGAGGGCAATGATGATCAACCACAGGCTCAATCGAATTTTTCAGGGGATCTTCTGGGTTCTGGTATACCTGTTTCTGACACTTTTACCGGTGTTGGTGATGTTCCTGCCGCCCCGACCGCCGGGCCGCGAGTTCATCCGCGAGTTTTCGGTAGCGTTGGGTTTTGTGGGGCTGGCGATGATGGCGTTGCAATTTGCGCTGACAGCCCGCTTCAAAACAATCAAGGCCCCCTATGGCGCGGATGTGGTGTATCACTTTCACCGCCAGATTTCGATCCTTGCTTTTGTCCTCATTCTGGTACATCCCATTTTGCTTTTCATTCCACAAATTCATCCGGTCAGCATTTTGAATATCTTCTCGCCAGATACCCCCTGGCGTGCCCGTTTTGCGGTCACATCCCTGCTGGCTCTTTCCGGATTAATTGTGATGGCTTTGTGGCGTAAGCCGCTAAAAATTGAATATACCCGCTGGCGAATCTGGCATGGCATGCTGGCAACCGCCGCAGTAGCCTTTGCCATGCTGCATGTGCTGGGGGTCAACTGGTATATCAATGAGCCGTGGAAGCGGCTGCTCTGGGCGGGCTATTCGATTTTCTTTGTAGGATTGCTGTTTTACACCCGGTTTTGGAAGCCATGGCAATTGCTGCGCACTCCCTATCGGGTGCGGGAGGTCAAAGCGGAACGCGGCGGCAGCTGGTCGCTGGTGCTGGAACCCGACGGTCATGCCGGGCTGCAGTTTCATCCGGGTCAATTTGCATGGATTACCGCTTTCAACTCACCTTTTAAGGACGCCGAGCATCCCTTTTCCTTTTCCTCAGCGCCGGCCTCGGATGGGAGTGTGCGGTTTACGATTAAGGAATTGGGAGACTTTACCCAAAGGATTAAAGAGTTAAAACCCGGTGATAAGGTTTACGTGGACGGCCCTTATGGTGCATTCAGCATTGATCGTCACCCTGACGCAAAAGAGTTTGTATTCATTGCCGGCGGTGTGGGAATCACGCCAATGGTGAGCATGCTGCATACCCTGGCGCAGCGCAATGATCAGCGCCCGTTACTCTTAATTTACGGCGGCAGAGACCTGGAAAGTTTAACCCTCATCGAAGAAATTGAGGAATTGAAGAATCGTTTGAATTTGAGGGTGGTTTATGTTTTGGAGAATCCTCCCCCCGGCTGGGAGGGTGAAACGGGCTATATCACCCGTAAGGTGCTTGAGCGCTGGTTGCCGCTGGAGCGCCGGAAAGACCGCATAGAAATTTTTGTGTGCGGGCCGCTGCCCATGATGAACTCCGTTGAGGGTAGCCTGGCTAAAATGGGTTTCTTTTCCGGCGATGTTCACTCCGAACGGTTTGATCTGGTATAGGAGGAGGGGAGCATGCGCAGCCGTTTGATTACTGCACTGACCATCTCCATTGGCATGGTGATTTTACTGGTCGCTCTGTGGTTTGCAGCCGTACAAAGCGGATTGTGGGGATGAAACCTATGCGGTTTGAGTGAGAGCCTCCTGATCGATCAGGGTTTGCTCTTCTTGTTCGGCTACTTTCATACCGCGTTCGATATTCACCCGGCTGAGCAGTGCCATGCCAATTGCAAAGAAGAAAATCAATGAAACAATGCTCAAGCGGCTGGCCCCGGTCAGAGTGGAGACCACACCAAACAAGAACGGCCCGGCGATGTTGGCAAACTTTTCAAACACGCTGAAAAAACCGAAAAACTCAGCCGATTTGCTTTTGGGAATCATGCGCCCCATCACCGAACGGCTGAGCGCCTGACTGCCGCCCTGCACCGTGGCAACCATGGCACCCAATGCCCAGAACTGCCACTCAAATTGCAGAAAATAGCCCATGATGGAGATCAGGGTGTAAACCGACAGGCTGAGATAAATTGCCTTTTTTGGCCCAATTCGTTTGGCAAGCCGGCCGAACAGGATGGCAAACGGGGCAGCCAGAAACTGGACCATCAACAAGGTGCCAATCAGGGTAGTCTGTCCGATGCCGATTTCGTTGCCATAGGCGGTAGCCATGGTAATGATAGTGCCGATTCCGTTGGCGTAGATCCAGAAAGCCAGCAGGAAAATGGAGAGATCGCGGTAATTGCGGATTTCTTTGAAGGTGGTGCCTAAGCGGCTGAAGCTGGCTTGAATCGGGTTGAATTTTTCTTCGCCCGGTAGAATGCGCCGTTTGGGCTCCGAAACATGACGCAGCAGGGGCAGGGTGAAGATAAACCACCACACCGCAACCGTTAAAAATGCCATTCTGGTCATCAGTTGGGTAATTTCGGCTTCCTGTTCGGGCGGAAAGAAACCGGGCACAATCAGTATCATCGCCAGGTTGATTGCCAGCAGTACACCCCCGCCGATATAGCCCATGGCGTAACCGCGTGAGGAAACCTGATCCAGCTCCTCAGGTCTGGCCACATGGGGCAGTAAAGCGTCGTAGTAAACCAGACTGCCGGCAAAGCCGATGTTTCCCAAAATAAAGAAGAGCGAACCCAGCAGCCAGTCTCCGGTGCGGACAAAGTAAAGCAGGGCGGTGCCGGTTACGCCCAGCATCATAAAAATGGTCAGAAAGCGTTTTTTAGCGCCTCTGAAATCGGCCATTGCGCCGAGGATTGGGCTGATTAATGCGGCGATCAGGGCAGATATGGAAGTGGTAAAGCCCCAGTAAGCGGTAGCAATGTTGGGCGGGAGGTTGGCGGCCGCCACTGAAGTGTAATAAACGGGCAGCACAGCTGCCATCATGGTGGTGGCAAAAGCCGAATTTGCCCAATCGTACATCGTCCATGCCCAAATTGCGCGCTTGCGTTTTTGTTCTTCCATAATTTTTCTCTCCAAAATAATTTCTCGGAATGAAAAGATTATACATAGAGGCTGTAATCAATGGGCGAAAAAGAGGTTAAGAGTTATTAACAATGACGGGGCAGTTTTGTTTTGCGGTAAAATTATGGATTGCCTGATTCAAAATTGCTTTCATGCCCGAAAGGCATGTTATAATAGAATATAGTTTCTAAAAAAGGTTTTCAGCCATGACCCAAAATGTTATTCGGGTAGTCGGTGCTCGCGAGCACAACTTAAAAAATATCACCGTTGAAATTCCCCGCGATCAACTGGTGGTGATTACCGGTCTTTCGGGGTCGGGTAAAAGTTCGCTGGCCTTCGATACGATATTTGCCGAGGGACAGCGCCGTTATGTCGAGTCGCTCTCGGCGTATGCGCGTCAGTTTTTAGGGCAAATGGAGAAGCCGGATGTTGATTCGATTGAGGGGCTCTCACCGGCTGTTTCCATTGATCAAAAAGCCACTTCGCGTAATCCGCGTTCAACCGTTGGGACGGTTACCGAAGTGTATGACTATCTCCGTTTGTTATTTGCCCGGGTCGGCATTCCCCATTGCCCGGTGTGCGGACGGGAGGTGGTGCGCCAATCGGCACAGGAAATTGTGGACGCCATTGAAAGAATGCCGGAAGGGACAAGGATTTTGATCCTTGCCCCAATTGTACGCGGCAGGAAAGGTACCTATCAGGCGGTCTTTGATGAAATCCGCAAAGCCGGTTTTGTGCGGGTGAGGGTGGACGGCACTGTTTATTCACTGGATGAGGAAATTACGCTTGACCGTTACAAAATACACAACATTGAGGCTGTGGTTGACCGTCTGGTGCTGAGCAAAGCGGAAAATGCCGAAGAGGAACAGGCTGCCCGCTCGCGGTTGACCGACTCGGTGGAAACTGCCCTGAAGGTGGGTGAAGGCTACCTGATCGTTCAAAATCTCTCCACCGATCCTGGGCAGGATTTGTTCTTCTCGGAGCATCTAGCCTGCCCGGAGCACGGTGTTTCTCTGCCGGAGATCGAACCGCGCACTTTTTCTTTCAATACCCCGCACGGCGCCTGCCCCGACTGTCAGGGGTTGGGCAGTAAACTGGAAATTGACCCGGACTTGCTGATTCCAGATAAGGAACGCTCGCTGAATGATGGGGCAATCATTGCACTGGAATGGAACGGTCCGCGTGATCAGGGCGGGTATTACTGGCAAATGGTCGAAGCGGTTGCGGCGCGGTATCACATTGACCTGAACGCTCCGGTCAAATCCATCCCCAGGGAAAAACTGGATAAAATCCTTTACGGAACAGGGGGGGAGGAAATCCGCATTCACTTTCATGGCCGTAACGACCGGCAATCCTCGTATCAAACTGCCTTCGAAGGGGTCATTCCCAATCTGGAACGACGCTTTCGGGAAACTTCTTCGGAATATATCCGCAATAAAATCACCGAGTTTATGAGCGACCGCCCCTGCCCGACCTGTCAGGGTAGCCGCTTACGACCTGAAGCGCTGGCAGTCACTGTGGATAACTTCAATATCGTCGAGGTAACTTCCTGGCCGGTTAACCGTACCTTAGAGTGGGTACGACGCCTGAACGGCCCTCAAACGCCCATCTCGGCGCGCGATCAGGCAATTGCCGGCCGGGTACTGAAAGAGATTGAAGCGCGGCTGGGTTTTCTGGTGGATGTGGGTCTGGATTATCTGACCCTCAACCGATCGGCAAGCACCCTTTCAGGCGGGGAGGCCCAGCGCATCCGGCTTGCCACCCAAATTGGTTCCCGGCTGATGGGGGTGTTGTACGTGCTGGATGAACCATCCATTGGGCTGCACCCGCGCGATAACAACCGCTTGCTGGCCACCCTCAAGGGACTGCGCGATCTGGGGAACACCGTTCTGGTCGTGGAACATGATGAGGAAACCATTCGTTCGGCGGACTGGGTAATTGACCTTGGGCCGGGTGCGGGAGAACACGGCGGTTATATTGTTGCAGAAGGTACCCCGCAAATGATTCTGGAAAACCCAAAATCGCTGACGGGTGCATACCTCTCTGGCCGCCAGCAGGTGCCGCTGCCGCCCAAACGCCGGAATGGCAACGGTAAAACCTTGCGTATCGTTGGCGCGCGGGCAAACAATCTGAAAAATCTGGATGTCAGCATACCGCTGGGAAAACTGGTGTGCATCACCGGCGTTTCCGGCTCCGGAAAATCCACTCTCATGGTAGATGTGCTCTACAATGCGCTTGCCCGTGATTTGAATGGCGCCCACACTCAGCCGGGAGAATATGAACGCATCGAAGGCCTGGAACATCTCGACAAAATTATCAACATTGACCAATCGCCGATCGGGCGGACGCCGCGCTCTAATCCCGGTACGTATACCGGCCTGTTTGATGAAATTCGCAAGTTGTTTGCCGAACTCCCCGAAAGTAAACTGCGTGGCTACAAAGCCGGGCGGTTTTCCTTCAATGTGCATGGCGGGCGTTGCGAGGCCTGCCAGGGGCAGGGGCAGCTGCGCATTGAAATGCAGTTCCTGCCGGATGTGTATGTTCCGTGTGATGTCTGCCATGGGGCACGTTTCAACCGCGAAACGTTGCAGGTGCGCTTCAAGGGGAAAAATATTGCCGAAGTGTTGGATTTGACCGTCAGCGAAGCCCTGGATTTCTTCTCGGCCTTCCCGGCGATTGTCAACAAACTGCGCACACTGGAGGATGTGGGTTTGGGCTACATCCGCATCGGTCAGCCGGCAACAACCCTTTCCGGCGGTGAAGCGCAGCGCGTCAAATTATCCCGCGAACTTTCGCGGCGGGCAACGGGGAGGACGCTGTATGTGCTGGATGAACCTTCGGTGGGGCTGCATGCCGCCGATGTTCACAAGTTGATCGAGGTGTTACAACGCCTGGTGGATGCCGGCAATTCGGTCTTGATCATTGAACACAATATGGACATCATCAAAGTGGCGGATTACATCATTGACCTTGGTCCCGAAGGCGGAGACCGGGGTGGAATGCTGGTAGCCGAAGGAACACCGGAGCAAATTTGCGGTTTCCCCGGTTCGTATACCGGTCAGTACTTGCGCGAATATCTATCGCTGCATCACCTGCACAATTGCAAGGACAACGGGCGCTGATTTATTCGATGGTTGCCAGAAATTCGGCAGCAATGGCAGGCACATCCTGATCGGTGGGGATGCCCTGCCATTCATCGCCGGGTTTGACCAGATTGACTACCACGATATTCGCGCCGTTGAAAATGGCACTGCGTGCTTCGCGTAAATCCACCCCGCCGGCGGCTGAAATGACCACATCAAATTTACTGCGCAGCCGATTAACATGGCGGTATTGGATGACCTTGCCGCGGGTGCTTTCTTCGTCACGACCGCGGTGCAGTATGACCACATCGGGGGGACGGCGCATGCGCATGATTTTTTCCAGCGGGTCTTCCACACCCAGCATATCCACCATCGAAATCACGCTCAACTCGGCGCAACGGATAACGAAGCGGTCAAGTGTTTCAACCGGAGAACTGCCGAGAGCGGTGACCGCAGTTGCCCCGGCATCATGGGCCATTTCCACTTCCTGCCGCCCGCCATCGCTGATTTTCAGGTCTGCCACAATTTGACCTTTCCACAATCGGCGCATTTCGCGGACGCCGCGCATTCCTTCGTATTTGATATAGGGGGTACCGGCCTCGATGAAAATACGCTCGTTTTGCGGTAACGAGGGGATAATTTGCTTTGCCAGGGCGAGGTCGTAATTGAAAGCGAGCTGCAGGTAGCGGGTTTTGGTATCAAGAAGGCTGCGGCTCATTCTTTCTTGCCCATGATGGTGCTGAGGGTGTTGTTGATATCGGAGGGAACAAAGAGGACAATTTTTTCAGAGGGGTCAGCGGCAATATCGCGGATGGTTTGCAGCGTTCGCAAATGCAAAGCACCGGCAGATTGGGCGAGGGTTTCGGCGGCCTGTCGCAGATTTTCAGCGGCTGAAAGTTCACCCTGCGAGGCAATGATCATCGCGCGGCGTTCGCGCTCGGCTTCGGCCTGCTTTGCCATGGCGCGTTTCATCTCAGCCGGCAGTTCAATTTCCTGAATCTTGATGCTTTCCACATCCACGCCCCATCCGCTGGTTTCGGCATCCACAATTTCTTTGATGCTGTTGGCAATCTTTTCGCGTTCGCTGAGCACAAAATCCAGTTCATGATTGCCGATTACATCACGCAGGGCTGCCTGAGTGTACTGGCGGATGGCATACACATGGTCTTCAATCTTGATGACCACGTCTTCCGGACGCACCACTTTGAAGTACACCACTGCATTGACCAGCATGGGGATGTTGTCTTTGGTCATCACTTCCTGACGGGGCACATCGGCTGTTTTGATGCGCATGTCCACCTTGCGCATGTTTTGAATTACCGGCAGAATCAGGGTAATGCCGGGGTTGCGCGTACCGGTGAATTTTCCCAAAGTGAATACCACACCGCGTTCGTACTGGTAAAGCTGCTTGATGGCGGAAAAGAACAGGAAGATCAGAACAAAAAAGAGGGGGACCAGACAGGCTAACAAGCTGAAGAGTTGATCCATGGCATGCTCCTTTTTTGAGATAAAAATTGAATTTTTTCTCAATACATTTATACGTAAATTTAAGAATCCCCGTTTCTCAAAAACTGTTAAGAACGGGTTAAGAGTGATGAACTCGCTATATGCTTTTTTTGCCCGTCTTTTACCATTCAGATTCGCCGTGGTTGATTTTTTCAATGCGTTTGAGAATGATCTGGTAATAATCGGGGTTGATTTCAAAAGCGATGTAATTTCGTTGATTCAGCAGGCAGGCAGCGATGGTGGTTCCCGAACCCGCAAAGGGATCCAGAACCACCCCGCCGGGCGGACAGGAGGCTTTGACCATGCGTTCGATGATTTCGAGGGGTTTTTGGGTTGGGTGGTTTTCCCGCTCACTGTGAATGCGATGCAAGCGGCTTACCGACCAGACATCTTTGGGGTTGTAGCCTATTTCCAGCCACTTTTTTCCCACAAAGATCGAGCGCGAACGCGCCTTTTTGGTTTGTGGGTCGTAAGGGATGCGCACGGAATCAAGATCAAAATAATACTGATTGGTCTTGGCAAAAAAACCAATTGTGTCGTGTACCGAGGTAAACCGGCGGGTCGTTCCACCCATGCTGGGTACCTTGCGATCCCAGATGATCTCATTGACCATGATCATGCGCTGCTTAAGGTAAAGGAATATTTCCGGGCTGTATCGCCATGTGGTGAAAATATACAGGCTGCCGCTTGGTTTCAGTTTTGGCAGCACCAGGTCAATCCAACGGCAGGTCCATTTGAGCAGGTCATCAGGGTGGCGGCGGTCCGAATCATTGCCGTAGTCTTTGCCCAATCCATAAGGTGGGTCGGCAATGACCAGATCAATGCTCTCATCTGGCAGTTGAGGGATGCCCTCGAGGGCATCCTGATTGAAGACCCGGTTCAACCACGCGGTTGGCAAATTTCCACTCACCCCATTTAATTCATGCTTTTGAACATACCGGGCACCTGATTAAGAGGTGCCCGGCTTTTGTGGCGGATGGAGAATTTTCAGGGGCAGCCACTCAGGTCGTTGCCGTTGAGTGAGGGTCGCCCAATACCATAATACGTAAAGCCATACTGACGCAGTCGTTCCGGATCCCAGAGATTGCGTCCATCCATGATCAATTTATTTCGCATCAGCCCGGCAATTCGTTCGAAATCGAGCTGCTTAAATTCATTCCATTCGGTGGCCAAAACCAGCGCATCGGCGCCTTCGGCTACTTCGTAGGGATTGCCGCATAAATGCACCTTCGGCAGCATGGTGCGGGCGGCGTCCATTGCCTGTGGGTCATAGGCTTTAACGATTGCGCCTTCAACCTGCAGCAGATGAATTACTTCGAGGGCGGGGGCTTCGCGGATATCATCGGTGTTGGGTTTGAAGGAAAGACCCAAAACGCCGATGACTTTCTCGTCCAGCGAACCGAGGGCTTTGCGCAGGCGCAATACAACCCTGCGGCGCTGATTACGGTTGATATCCATGACAGCCTGTAAAAGCTGCGGATTGGTGCCATGCAGTACAGCCATGTGGGCTAAGGCTTTCACGTCTTTGGGGAAGCAGGAGCCACCCCATCCCAAACCGGCATCCAGGAAGGCATTGCCAATCCGTTTATCCATGCCCATACCCTGCGCCACCTGACGCACATCCGCGCCCAGTTCTTCGCAAATATTTGCCATTTCGTTGATAAAGGAAATTTTGGTTGCCAGGAAGGCATTTGAGGCGTATTTAATCATTTCGGCAGTGCGCAGGTCGGTAATCATGATCGGGCAGCGCAGGCTCAGATAAAGTTGCGCCACTTTGGAGGCTGCATCGCGGTTGACCGATCCCAATACAATCCGGTCGGGATACATGAAGTCGTTGATTGCCGAGCCTTCCCGAAGAAATTCGGGGTTCGAAACCACATCAAAATCCAGCGGCTTGCCGGCGCGGCGTTTGCGGATGATATCGGATACCCAGTCGCCTGTGCCGACCGGTACGGTGGATTTGTTAACGACGATAATCGGATGATCCACGAGATCGGCAATTTTTTCAGCCGCTGCCCGAACGTATTGCAGATCGGCCTCGCCATCCACACCCGATGGAGTGCCGACGGCGATGAAGGCAAATTCGGCATCTTCCAGGCCTTGTTCATAATCGGTGGTAAAAATCAAACGCCCGGCTTTGACATTCTGGCTGACCAGTTGTTCCAGGCCGGGTTCATAAATCGGCATGATACCTTGTTTTAGTTTTTCAATGCGTTGATTGTCAATATCCAGACAGCGCACTTCATTGCCAAGGTCGGCAAAGCATGTTCCGGTTACCAGCCCGACGTAACCGGTTCCAATGACACAAATTTTACTCATGGGTTCGCAATCCTCCTGTTGGAATGAATTATACCGGATAGTACCTTATTCATGCAAAATCAATCGTTTCAACTCGCCAGAAGGATGGTGTCTTTTTGGGAAAAATCGGTATAATGGAATTATCCCAGCATTGTCAGATAACTGAACAACTCAACCGAGGAGTCAATACGGCGCAGGCTGCCGATAAATCACCTTAAAAAGAAAGGAGCGAAGAATGACGGCTGCATTGATTGACGGCAAGTTGATTGCAGAAGAAGTTCGGATGCAGGTCAAAAGGACGGTTGAGGAAAGGATCGCTGCCGGAAAGTCCAGGCCGGGGCTGGCAACCGTTCTGGTGGGGGATAATCCAGCCTCGCATGTTTATGTTCGTTCCAAACGCAAAGCCTGTGCAGAGGTTGGCATCGAATCGTTTGGGTTTGAACTGCCAGCCGATGCCACCCAGGAGCAGGTTGAGAAAGTAGTTCGGGAGTGCAACGAAGACCCGCGCATTCATGGGATTCTGGTGCAGCTGCCGCTGCCGGGCGGCCTGGATGAAGAAGCCGTTTTGAACACCATCAGCCTTCACAAAGATGTGGATGGCTTTCATCCGGTTAACATTGGCAGACTGGCACAAAAGGGACGGGAACCGGCCTTTGTGCCGTGCACACCGGCGGGCTGTATTTACCTGCTTAAAAAGACACTGCCTTCCCTGCGGGGCGTCAATGCGGTGGTGTTGGGTCGTTCCAACATTGTCGGCATGCCGGTTGCCTTGCTGCTGGTGCGCGAAGATGCCACCGTTACCATCTGCCATTCACGCACCCGTGACCTGCCTGCGGTGGTTCATCAGGCGGATGTGCTGATTGCCGCGGTGGGCAAGGCAGAAATGGTGCGCGGCGACTGGGTCAAACCGGGCGCAGTGGTAATTGACGTGGGTATCAACCGCATCGAAGACCCCACCCATCCCAAAGGCTCACGTCTGGTTGGGGATGTTGCCTTTGATGAGGTTAAAGAAGTTGCCAGCCACATCACCCCTGTGCCGGGCGGGGTTGGCCCTATGACGATTGCCATGCTGCTGCAAAATACGCTGCGGGCGGCCGAGCTGGCGAATAAATTATGACGAAAATCATGTTGTCTGACAATTGACAAGCCAGCTAAAATCCATTAAACTGAGAATGTCTGATGTCTGATCAGTCCACATTTCCCACCTGCGAGACAAAAACGAGAATGGATTTGCCATGACGCAAACTCTGCTCGTCAAAAATGCTACGGTTCTGGTTACAATGGATGACCTCCGCCGCGAGATTGCGGATGGAGGTCTTTTCATCCGGAATGGCTTCATTGAGCAGGTTGGTAAAAGTGATGAGCTGCCTCAAACCGCCGATGAGGTGCTGGATCTTTCCGGGCATGTGGTGATGCCCGGTCTGATCAACACCCATCACCACTTTTATCAGACTCTCACCCGCGCGGTACCGGTTGCTCAGGATGCCAACCTGTTCAACTGGCTCAAAACACTCTACCCAATTTGGGCGCGGATGACGCCGGAAGATATTTTCATCTCCACCCAAACCGCGCTTGCAGAACTGGCACTTTCCGGATGCACCACTGCTTCGGATCACCTGTACCTTTTCCCGAATGGCTCACGGCTGGATGACGAGATTGAGGCAGCCCGCCCGCTAGGTCTGCGCATTCATGCCTCGCGCGGTTCGATGAGCCTGGGGGAAAGCAAAGGTGGCCTGCCGCCCGACTCGGTGGTGGACAGCGAGGAAGCCATCTTGCGCGACTCGCAGCGACTGATTCAGTCCTATCATGACCCAAAGCCCGGCTCAATGGTGCAAATCGTGTTGGCGCCGTGTTCTCCCTTCAGTGTGACCGGCGAGTTGATGCGCGAAAGCGCGCGGCTGGCACGCCAATATGGGGTTCATTTGCACACTCATCTGGCGGAAACACAGGATGAAGAAGTGTTCTGCCAGCAGAAATTTGGCTACCGGCCGGTGGGTTACATGGAAGCGCTGGAATGGGTGGGCAATGATGTTTGGTTCGCCCACGCCGTACATGTCAACCCGACAGAAATTCAGGTCTTTTCTCATAGCGGGTGCGGGGTTGCTCACTGTCCTTCCTCGAACATGCGTTTGGCTTCGGGAATTGCACCGGTGATGAATTACCTGCAAGCCGGCGTAAAAGTGGGTTTGGGTGTGGACGGCTCGGCTTCCAACGACGGCTCGCACATGCTGGCTGAGGCGCGTCAGGCCATGCTGCTGGCGCGTTTGGGGGCAGGTTTGGCAGGCGCTTCATTGAGCCAGGAAGCAGCGCCGCCTTTGATGACCGCCCGTCAGGCGCTGGAACTGGCTACCCGCGGCGGGGCGGCCGTTTTGGGGCGCAGCGACATCGGCTCGCTGGAAGTCGGAAAATGCGCAGATTTTGTTGCCATCAACCTGAACCGGTTGGATTATGCAGGTGCGCTCCATGATCCCGTAGCGGCCATTGTGTTTTGTCAGCCGCGCCCGGTGGATTACACCGTCGTGCACGGTCGTTTGATCGTCCGCAAGGGTGAATTGCAGACGATTGATCTGATGCGTCAGATTGAAGTGCACAATCAACGGGCAAGACGCTTATTATCCAGTTAGCAGCAACCTGTTTCATTCGAGAGACAGGTTGCATTCTTACCGGAGGTAAAGAATGAAACAGTTAACCGCTGAGAACACCCGCAAATTGGTGGATTGCGCGATGGGACGCATTCCGGCCGATCTGGTTGTTCGCAACGGAAAGTGGGTCTGTGTCCAATCGGGGGAAATCATCCCGGCGACGGATGTTGCGGTTTTGGACGGCAGGATTGCCTTTGTGGGGCCTTCAGCGGCACACACGATTGGTGATCATACCCAGATTATTGAAGCGGACGGCCGCTACCTTTGCCCGGGTTTGCTGGATGCTCACATGCATGTTGAATCGGGAATGTTAACCGTGACCGAATTTGTCCGCGCTGTGGCACCGCGCGGCACGACCGGCATGTTTGTTGACCCGCACGAAATTGCCAATGTGTTTGGCCTGAAGGGGGTGCGCCTGATGGCGGATGAGGCCGCCCATCAACCCATCCATGTATTCGTTCAAATGCCCTCCTGTGTGCCCTCAGCGCCCGGTCTTGAAACCCCTGGGGCAGCCATCGGACCCAAAGAAGTTGCTGAGGCAATGCAGTGGGACGGCATTATCGGGTTGGGCGAGATGATGAATTTTCCCGGTGTGTTCAACAGTGATCCCACCGTCCACGCTGAACTGGAAGAAACCCGCAAAGCCAATAAGGTCATCGGAGGACATTATGCCTCACCCGATTTGGGTCTGCCGTTTCACGGCTATGTAGCTGGCGGCCCGGAGGATGACCATGAAGGCACCACGCTGGAGGATGCCATCCAACGCGTGCGGCAGGGCATGAAGGTGATGATGCGTTACGGCTCGGCCTGGCATGATGTGGCAGCCCAGGTCAAAGCTGTGACGGAATTGGGGTTGGACCCACGCCATTTCATCCTCTGCACGGATGACTCGCATTCGGCTACGCTGGTACAGGAAGGCCACATGGATCGCGTCCTCCGCCATGCCATTGCACAGGGTTTGAAACCGATGCAGGCAATTCAGATGGCGACCATTAACACGGCGGTTCACTTTGGAGTCAGCCGGGATTTGGGAATGATTGCTCCCGGCCGGTTCGCCGATATTGTCATCGTCGAAGATCTGGTCAATTTTCGCGCGGATGTGGTGATTGCGAAAGGAAAAGTCATTGCCAGCGGTGGCAAATTGCTGATTGAATTAAAGGGGTATACCTACCCGGACTGGGCAACCCATTCCGTTCGGCTGAAACGCCCGCTCACGGAGCAGGATTTTGATTTGATTGTCCAACAGCCACAGAATGGAAAAGCGGTTGCCAACGTCATCGGCGTGATTGAAAATCAGGCGCCCACCCGCCACCTGAAACGCGAAGTCCAGATCGTCAATGGCAAAGTGACTCTGGCAGGCGAAGCCGACCTTGCAAAGATTGCGCTGGTTGAACGGCACCATGCCAGCGGTGTTGTGCAGGTAGGGCTGGTATCAGGCTTCGGATTTGACCAGAAATGTGCGATTGCCACCACCGTTGCCCACGACAGCCATCATATGATTGTGGTTGGAACGGATGAAAGGATGATGGCGCAGGCGGCCAATCATCTGGCAGAGGTGGGTGGCGGGCAGGTCGTGATCAAGGATGGTCAAATCATCGGTATAGTTCACCTGCCGATTGCCGGTCTGATGTCCAACCAGCCTGCCGAAGTGGTGGCGGCTGAAGCCGACAGTGTGCTGAAGGGCTTCAAGGCGTGTGGCTGTCCGTTGAACAATCCGAATATGCAATTAAGTTTGCTGGCGCTGGTGGTCATTCCAGCGCTGCGAATCTCCGACCGCGGGCTGGTGGATGTAACCCAATTCCGCTTCCTGCCGGTCGTCGAATCCTGAAAAGAGAGGGAAAAATGGATACCATCGTTCATCCATTTCAAAGACTGCAGGTCGAGCTGGCTGAAATTATTGCCAAAACACCGCCCGGTGAACGGCTGCCATCCGAACCGGCGCTTGCCAAACAGCTGGGGGTTTCTCGCGCTACCCTGCGGGAAGCGATGCGCGCTTTTGAAGGCCAGGGGCTGATCCGCCGTCGGCAAGGGATTGGCACGTTTGTGGTCAGCCATGTGCAGGTGATTGAAACCGGATTGGAAGTTTTGCAGAGCATTGAAAGTCTGGCAGAAAAAATCAACCTTAAGGTGTACATGGGTGATGTCAAAATTGTCCGTCTTGAAGCGGATGCAATTTTGGCAGAGAACCTGAATGTGGAAAAGGGAACACCACTCATCAAAGTAGAACGGGTGATCACAACCGAACACCGACCGGTCGCCTATTTGATTGACCTGCTGCCGGAAATTGTGCTTTCACCGACGGAATTGGACCAGGGTTTTACCGGCTCGGTGCTGGATTTTCTGTTGAAACGCGGTGACTTGAACCTGATGAATTCCTACACCGAAATCAATGCCACTTCGGCCAGCTCCGAGATTGCAAAAGCCCTTGAAATTCAACGCGGTGACCCCTTGCTGCTGTTTGAAGCCTATTTGTACGACGACGGCGGTCGGGTAGTGGATTACTCTCACAGTTACTTCCTGCCCGGCTATTTTCGTTTCCACCTGGTGCGGCGTGTAGCCAGCCGTCAACCTGTAAATCACGTGTGAAATAAGAGGAGGTGATTTCAAAACCCTGTTCGTTGCAATCTCTGCGACTTCGGTTTTAGCCGGATGATTGAGAACAAAACCGTATGTTACGTTCAATTTTAAGAATAAATTCAAAAAAAATAAATGGAGGTAAACACAATGCGTAGTTTTGCTGGTCGTGACATTCTGTCTTTGAAAGACTTCGAACGGCAGGAATTCTTCCATGTCTTCAAAGTTGCGCGGAAAATGGAAGACATTGCCCGCGAGCGAAAAAACATTGAACTGTGCAAAGATAAAACCATGGTGACGGCTTTTTACCAGCCCAGCACCCGCACCCGCCTGGCGCACGAAGCCGCCATGCACCGCCTTGGCGGGCATGTGACCGGTTTTGCGGATGCCAAGATGACCCGCGCCGGTGACTGGTATCAGGAATCGATCAAAGATACCGTCAAAATGCTGGAATTCTACGGCGATGTGATCGTCATGCGCCACTTCCAGCAGGGAGCGCCGCATGAGGCGGCTAAGTGGGCCTCCGTGCCGATCATTAACGGTGGCGACGGCTGGGGTGAACATCCCACCCAGATTTTGACCGACCTCTACACTGTGCTGCGGGAAAAAGGCCGCATTGATGGCTTGAAGTGGCTGGCGGTTGGCGATATGCGCATGCGCACCATGCACTCGCTGGGTTATGCCCTGACGCAGTTTGACTGCCCGATCACCTTTGTTTCTCCGCCGGAGATGTCGCTGACCGAGGAGTTCAAGGCTGAGCTGAAATCCTACAGCCTGAATTTCCGCGAGGTGGAGCACGTTGAACAGGCGATTGCCGAAGCGGATGTGATTCTGGTTGAACCCGTGGTACAGCCTGATTACACCAAAGCCCGCGATGAACGCACCGGCAAAGATGTCGGCATGACCCCCTCGAACTACAAGATCACCCGTGAACTGCTGACCACCAAAGCCAAATCGGATGCGATTCTGCTGCACTCGCTGCCGCGCATGGATGAAATCCCCACCGATGTGGATATTACCCGCTGGTCGCGCTACTGGCAGGAGGCCTATAACGGCGTCGTGATGCGCATGGCATTGCTCGCGCTGGTATTGGGCAAGATGGAATAAGCCTTACCAAAGAAGAATTTGGAGGAAACATGCAAACCTTTTTACACGGACGCGACCTGATTGGGGATCTCGACTTCTCCAGAGAAGAAGTCGAAACCGTGCTGGATGTGGCATTCGATCTCAAGCGCAAACGCGCTTTGAATGAATCCACCGCTTACCTGCGGGATAAAGTGCTGGCGATGCTGTTCTTTTTCAGCAGCACCCGCACACGCGGATCATTTGAAGCCGGCATGGCGCACCTTGGCGGTCATGCTGCTTTCATTGAAAGCCGCACGACCCAAATTGCACACGGGGATACCCCCAAAGAAATTGGCGAGATTTTTGGCCGTTATTTTGATGGGATTGCCATCCGCCATGTGGATTGGGGAATTGGGAATAAGTACATCAGCGAAGTGGCCAAGTACTCGCGTGTACCGGTGCTGAACATGCAGTGCGATATCTGGCATCCCTTCCAGTGTCTGGCTGACTTGATGACCATTGTGGAAAAGAAAGGCCGTGATTTGCGCCGCAAGAAGATGGTGGTTTCGTGGGCTTACGCTGCTTCGTATCAAAAACCGATGTCAGTACCGCAATCGCTGATTGTCCAGATGCCGCGTTTTGGGATGGACGTGGTATTGGCGCACCCGCCTGAATTCCGCCTGATGCCGGAAGTGATGGAAATGGCGCAGGAACAGGCACGCAAATTCAAGGTGGGCTTTGAGGTGGTGGATGACATGGAAGAGGCATTCAAGGACGCCGATGTCATCTATGCCAAATCGTGGGGGGCTATGGTGCACACCCCGGATGCCAACGAAGGCGCCGAGATTATCAAGAAATACTCTCATTGGATTACCGATGAGCGCAAGATGGCGCTGGCGAAAGAGGATGCCATTTACATGCACCCGCTGCCTGCTGACCGCAATATCGAAGTGACCGACGGGGTCATGGACGGACCGCAGTCGGTGGTTTATGATGAAGCCGAAAACCGCATGCATGCCCAGATGGCGGTGATGGCGCTGACGATGGGCTAAAAAAATTATCATTTTGAGAGAGGAGAATGTAGAACCTATGGCAAAGAAGCTGGCTGTTGTGGCAATCGGCGGTAATTCGCTGATCAAGGATAACTCCAAAGTATCGGTAGAAGATCAGTATCAGGCCGCCAAAGAAACTGCCTATCATATCGTTGATATGATTGAGGCAGGCTGGGATGTGGCGATTGGACACGGCAATGGACCGCAGGTGGGTTTCATTCTGCGTCGTTCCGAGATTGCCGCCAAAGTAGAAGGGATGCACGAAGTTCCGCTGGATGTTTGCGGTGCCGATTCGCAAGGTGCGATTGGGTATGCGTTACAGCAAAACCTGCAAAACGAACTGCGCCGGCGCGGTATTGAAAAAACCGTTGCTACGGTGGTTACTCAGGTGCGTGTGGATGCCAATGACAAAGCCTTCCAAAATCCCACCAAACCGATTGGCGGTTTCATGGATGAAGCCGAAGCCAAACGCCGCCAGCAGGAAATGGGCTGGAATGTGGTGGAAGATGCCGGGCGCGGCTGGCGGCGGGTGGTTGCCTCCCCAATCCCACAGGAAGTAGTTGAGCTGCCGGCGGTTAAAACCCTGCTGGATGCCGGCGTGGTGGTGATCACCGTCGGCGGTGGCGGCATTCCTGTCATTCGCAACGAACAGGGCGACCTGCAAGGCGTGGCGGCGGTGATTGACAAGGATTACGCCAGCAGCCTGTTAGCACGGCAAATCAACGCCGATTTGATGATCATCTCCACTGCAGTTGAGAAGGTGGCGTTGAATTTTGGAAAACCCGATCAGAAGTGGATTGACCGCATGACGCTGGCGGAAGCCAAACAGTATCTGGCAGAAGGCACCCACTTTGCCAAAGGCTCGATGGCTCCAAAAATTCAGGCGATCATCTGGTTCCTCGAGGCTGGCGGTAAACAAGCCTTGATCACCAATCCGGAAAATATCGGCCGCGCTTTGAAAGGCGAAACCGGTACCTGGATTGTGCCGTAACTTTTGAATCAGCGGGTCTGCCCGATCCATTCGGGCAGACCCACCCCACTCACCTTCAGCAAAATTCCAATTGTTTTTTGACCGGTTAATGGCGTTTGGAGTGAGTTTCTTCTTCTACTGGTATCCATTTCGTGTAAAATAATAGGGTAATTACGGGTTTGCCCCCCGACTCGTAATGGTGACCTGAATGGGGCGGTCCAATTCTTTCTCAGATGTTCATGTTCCACAGGTACAGAAAGGAGGTTGACGGAAGATTAGGAGTTTAAAAAAGCCTGAAACCCGGTTACCAATTTTCAATTACCCACTTTTCGTTTGAACAATGGAGGAGAAAATGAAATCCAAACGCATCTGGTTTGTAGTGAGCTTCGTGCTGCTGCTTACCTTGTTGGTTTCCGCCTGCCAACCGGCTGCAACGCCGACCCAGGCCCCCCAGCCTACTCAACCCCCGGCGCAACAACCCACCCAGCCGCCGGCTGAACCGCAGCCAACCCAACCGCCGGCTGAACCAGAAGAATTCATTCTGGGTATGCTGCTGGTTGGTCCTTACAATGACCGCGGTTGGAGTCAGGCACATTACGATGCCGGTTTGTATGTCGAAAAGAAGATGCCCGGTGTCAAGTTGACTTACATTGACAAAGTCAACCCGGCTGACCGCCCCGGCACGACCCCCGAACAACTGGCGGAGGATTTGCTCTCGAAAGGCGCAAAGTTGATCATCTTCAACTCGGATGATATGAAAGATGGCGCCATCAATTTTGCCCGCGCTCACCCGGACGTGCCGATCATTCACGCTTCTGGCGATACTTCCTGGAAGGAAGGGGTCAATTACATTGAATTCCCCAAATTCGGCAATACCATGGGCAAAATGGAATATGGGAAGATGATCGCTGGTTGTGCGGCTGCGCTGACCACCAAGACCGGCCAAATCGGTTACCTTGGGCCGCTCATCAATGACGAAACCCGCCGGCTGACCGCTTCGGCTTATCTGGGTGCCAAATACTGCTATGAGAAGTATGCCGGCAAAGACCCTGCCGCCTTGAAATTCAAAGTCACCTGGATTGGCTTCTGGTTCAATATCCCCGGCTTCACAGCCGACCCAACTCAGGTGGCGGATGACTTCCTGAACAGCGGCTATGATGTGGTCATTTCCGGTATTGACACCACCGAAGCGCTGGTGCAGGCCAGCAAAGCACGGGCGGCCGGAAAAGAAGTGTGGGCAGTGCCGTATGATTATGAAGGCGCTTGCGCCGAAGCACCGGAAGTGTGTTTAGGTGTTCCGTACTTCAACTGGGGGCCTGCCTACCTGCGGGCTGTTGAACAGGTCAAAGCCGGCACCTTCAAATCCTACTTTGAGTGGCTTGGTCCAGATTGGACGAACATCAACAATCATGATACTTCTGCGGTTGGCTTTGTGTTTGGTGATGCACTCAGCGCAGATGCCAAAGCCAATGTGGAAAAATTCATAGCGGAACTGGCGGGTGGCTTAAACCTGTTTGTCGGTCCGCTGAATTATCAGGACGGCACACCCTTCCTTGCTGAAGGTGAAGTCGCCACCGATCTGCAAATCTGGTATTTGCCGCAATTGCTGGAAGGCATGGAAGGTCAGAGCGTTCCCAGCAACTAACCGTTCATTTTTTGAAAGGAGGGGCTGCCGCACCTGCGGCAGCCCCGTATTGAAAATGTGAGCCAGCCCCGAGGACTTATTGCGTTAGAAAGTTGAATGCTGCATGAAGGTTGAACTGATTCATATCCACAAGCATTTTGGTGCAGTTCATGCAAATAATGATATTACCCTGACGGTTGAATCCGGGAAAATTCAGGGGATTCTGGGTGAAAATGGCGCGGGTAAAAGTACGCTGATGAAAATCCTCTCCGGGTATATTCAAGCCGATTCTGGGGAAATTCGGCTGGATGGTCAACCGGTAAAAATCAACTCTCCTTCGGATGCAATCCGGCTGGGCATTGGTATGCTTCATCAGGATCCGCTGGACTTCCCGCCGATGCGGGTGGTGGATAACCTGCTGATCGGTCATGAAGGTGGTTTGTTCCCCAACCGGCGTGAGGTGGTACGAGCCTTTAATGATTTACAAAGCCAGTTTGGATTTAATATAGATCCATATGCATATGTAGATTCGCTCACCGTAGGAGAACGCCAGCAGCTGGAAATCCTGCGGTTGTTGTGGTTGGGGGCGCGCGTGCTGATTCTGGACGAACCCACGACGGGGATCAGCGCATCCCAGAAGGAAAAACTGTTCGAAACCTTGCGAAAATTAGCCGTACAAGGAATGTCGGTTATTTTCGTGTCGCATAAATTGGAAGATGTCGAATTCCTGTGCGATCGAATTGCGGTTTTCCGAAAAGGTGAACTGGTAGGGGAGGTTGATCCCCCCTATGTTACCGATGAGTTGGTGAAATTGATGTTCGGGCGGGTGATCAGTCTGGAAGAAAAACGCCGTTACGAAACCTGTGATGTGTCCTTCCACCTGGATCATGTCACCATTGAAGATTATCGTTTGCAAATTCGGGATATCAATCTCTCCATGACATGCGGTGAGGTCATTGGTTTGGCTGGCATGGAAGGCTCCGGTCAGGTTCAGTTTTTACGTACCTGTGCGGGTTTAATTCGACCGGTGGCAGGGGAAATCAACCTTGGCGGTAAACGTCTGACCGGCAAGCCGTACCGGGCTTTTCTGGAGGCTGGAATTGCCTATGTGCCTGCCTCCAGGATGGAAGAAGGTTTGATTCCCGGCCTTTCGCTGACCGAACATTTTATTCTGGCAGAGGAACAAAACGGCTTTTTCATTAACTTTGATAAAGCGCTGGCAATTACCCGTCAGCGAATTGAAGATTTCAACATCAAAGGAACTCCGGTCAGTACGGTTGAGTCGCTTTCCGGCGGCAATCAACAACGCGCTCTGCTGGCTATGCTGCGCAACCCGGTTAATTTATTGCTGCTGGAACACCCGACGCGGGGTCTGGATATTGAGTCGGCAATTTGGATTTGGGGAAAATTGAAAGATCGCTGCAAACAGGGAACAAGCATCATCTTTACCTCTGCTGACCTGGGAGAGATTCTTCAATACAGCGATCGAATTCTGGTCTTTTACGGGGGGAAAGTATCTCCCCCGTTGGATGCCGAATCCACTACCGTTGAACAGTTGGGTCAGTTAATCGGCGGAAAAGGTTTCTGAAAACCCATGCATAAGGTGACGGTATGACTATGATGAAGACATCCTCGCGCTGGAGCGGCATCGTTTATCAAACACTGGCGGTGTTGCTGGCGCTGCTGTTTACTACGGTTGTGATGTTGATTTCCGGGGCAGACCCGATTCAGGTTTATCACAACATCATGCTTGGGGCGGTGGGATCGCCAACCAAAATTGCTGATATTCTGGTAGCCTGGACACCTCTTCTGCTGGCTACCGCTGGATTGTTACTGACTTTTACGGCAGGCCTGTGGAACATTGGTATTGAGGGTCAAATCACATTAGGAGCAATTTTTACCACCTGGGCACTGCGCGTCTTACAGCCTACCGACTTGCCACCCACCGCGATTATGCTGATTGGTTTTCTGGCAGGGGCGTTGGGGGGCATGTTTTGGGCCGGGCTGGTAGCCTTACTCAAAATATTCGGCAATGTCAACGAAATTTTTGGCGGTTTGGGTCTGAATTTTGTTGCCACAGCCCTGACAATCTGGCTTATTTTTGGCCCATGGAAACGCCCCGGTGTCGGCTCGATGAGCGGTACTGAGCCGTTTCCACTGGAATTGTGGCTGCCAACGCTGCCGGGGTTTCGCCTCAGCCCCTGGTCACTGGCGCTTGGGATTGTTGCGATTACCCTGGTTTACATTCTATTGCGGGGAACCTATTTTGGGCTGCGTCTGAAGGCGGTGGGTCGTAACGGCAGAGCGGCTTTTTTGATGGGAATACCCACGACCAGATATATGCTGATGGCGTTCCTGTTGTGTGGTATCATGGCCGGACTGGCTGGTGCGACACAGGTTTTGGCCGTTTATCACCGCTTGATCCCCTCGATTTCATCGGGGTATGGCTTTCTGGGTATGATGGTGGCGATGCTGGTCAACTACCAAGCCCTTTGGGCTGCCCCGGTTGCTTTGTTTTTTGCGGCTTTGAATATCGGCAGTATCCAGTTGCCAATTGTATTGAAACTGGACTCTTCCCTTTCCGGCGTGTTGCAGGGCTCGCTGGTCTTGTTTGTTTTATTAATGGATGGCGTCCGCCGCCGCCTGACACGTCCTCAATGAGGTCATGGTTATGGATACGCAAATCATCTTGATTGGTCTGGCCGGGGTTTTAGCCTCCTCTGCGCCGATTGTCTTTGCAACCATTGGGGAGACCTTTGCCGAACGCAGCGGTGTCATCAATCTTTCGCTAAACGGGACGATCCTCTTGACTGCTATGGCAGGTTTCGCTGTGGCGGTTAGTACCAACAGCCTCTGGTTAGGATTTCTGGCAGGGGCGTTAATTGGCGGTCTGGTGGCACTGATTGTTGCCTTTAGCAGCATTACCCTCAAGCAATCTCAGGTAGCGGTGGGTTTCATTCTGGCGCTCACCTGCCGGGATTTGGCGTATTATCTGGGAAATCCATTCATGGGGCTGCAGGGGCCGCGCGTTCCTTCTCTGCCGATCCCCGGTCTGGCGGATATTCCGTTGATTGGGGTGATTTTCTTTCAGCAGGATATTCTGGTCTATGCCAGTTTTCTCCTGATCATTGTTTCGTATGTGTTTATTTTCAAGACCAGACCGGGGCTGATGCTGCAGGGAATTGGCGAAAAACCGGCGACGGCTTTTGTGCGCGGTGCAAACGTCAATCGGATGCGCTATTTTTACACCGTGCTGGGTGGTATGCTGGCAGGTCTGGCGGGGCCAATGTTTTCATTGAGCGTCAAAGCCGGTTGGAAAGGCACCATTTCCGGCCTGGACGGGTTTGGGTGGATTGCCCTTGCCCTGACCATTTTTGGCGGCTGGAATCCGCTGCGGGCGGCTTTTGGCGCTTACCTGTTTGGGCTGCTGCAATGGCTCGGTCTGGTGTTGCAGCCCAGTTTACCCAACATTCCATCCCAAGTGTTGCAGGTGGCCCCCTTCCCGTTGATGATCCTGACTCTTTTGCTGGTCAATATCGGCAATGCCGAGTGGGTGGACCGTACACTGGCTGCTTTGCCGGATAAAACCCGGAAATGGCTGGCGAATATTTTGCGTTCGCTGCGCACCTCGCCGCCGGCCTCCCTGGGTGTACCGTTTGAGAATGAATAAACAATCAAATTTCTATCAGTAGTTTTGCACTTTTAACAATTGGAGAGTGAGAAGGCCGGGGAAAGCGCTTGCTTGATGACCGCTGGCTTAACACCTTGCTTTGCCAAGTGGCAGATCCAGTCCAGTTGTCGGTCTTCATG
>Ga0308396_1000447_pt1 | contig 27513 bp, 24 predicted proteins | sample Hotspr2SamplePe2_FD_202359 | JGI IMG/M metagenome (GOLD analysis project Ga0308396, IMG submission 202359) | Hot spring phototrophic mat microbial communities from Mushroom Spring, Yellowstone National Park, Wyoming, United States - 20050930_Pe2 ... | reverse complement strand
AGAGTTAACTCATCTCTTGAATAATATTAACAATACTCTGCTTAAAAAAGGGTTTTCATCACTGATAATAGGAAAGTCTGGAGTTGGAAAGTCAAGGTTATTACAAGAATTACAAAAATACGCAAGTACTAAAAATGCTTTTTATATTTATAATGCAAGTGATGAGAGAAATAAAACATATCCATTTTATCCTGTTGTAAATGCTATAGAAAATATTTTAAGGCTGATATCAAAGTTTGGTACAAGTAAAAAAAATGAAGCCTTAAATAAAATAGTATACGACCTTGGAGAAGAAGGAAAAATACTGTCTAGGATTTTACCAAGCCTTAAGGAAATAATAGGTGAATTGCCTGAAAACTATGTTTTTTCAAAGAAAGAGAATGAAGTATTTCTTGATAGTTTGAAAAACTTTTTTGTCTCAGTATCTGAGATAAGACCAATAATAATGATATTTGATGACATACACTTCTGGGATGAGGGCAGTATACAATTTTTTAAACATATACACCCTTATGTCTTTTCTAATAGTATATATATTCTTCTCTCAATAAGAGAAGAATCTCTTATAGCTATGAAAGACTTTATTGAGTTCATAAAAAAAGAAGCTAATGAAACCAGAATGTCAATATTAGACATAAAAAACTTTAATCCTGAAGATGTCGAATCACTGATGCTTGAAATATTTGGTAATATATATGTTGGTCTACCTGAGGTTTCAGCAAGACTTTATGAAGCAACAAGTGGTAATGCCCTGTTATTAATTGAAAATATAAAAGTTTTGGTTGAAGAGGAAATAATAAAACAAAAGAATGAGGGTTGGATAGTAGACCTTGAAAAATTATCTACCTTTAGGTTTTCATCATCAATTATTGACAATATCTTATCAAGAATATCAAAGATTGCAGATTCAACAAAAAATACATTGAAAATAGCAGCAATACTTGGTAAAGACTTTGAGTTTAATACACTATTTGATATTATTAAAGAATACTCTAAAGTAAATAGTTATTTTAAAAAGTATTCACAGGAAAGTCTTTTAGATGACTTAAAAGACGCAATAAAAAATCAATTGGTTAATGAAAAAATATCTGAGAGTGGAAAGGTAATATACTCTTTTGCTCATGATAAAGTTATAGAATCTTTATTAGCACAACTGGAAAAGAAAGATTATAAAGATTATCATAAGATAGCAGGTGATGTTATAAAAAATAGTTATGATGGTAATGATAAGATATATAAGCTTGCTTACCATTATCTTGAAGGTGATAGGAGAACTGATGCATATCACTATAATAAACAAGCTGGTGACCTTGCACTCTCAACATTTGCTCTAAAACTTGCAGCAAGTTTTTATATGAACTCGCTTAATATATTAAGACAGTTTGCAAAAGAAACCAGAAAAGCAATTTTATCAAGGGTAGAATTAAGTCTATTAATAGTTGACATATACTTTCAACTTGGAATGTATAAGGAAAATATTTCTCTACTTGAAGAGACAATAAAAATATGCGAAAAGAATGGACTAAAAGAGGCACTTGCAAAGTCTTATTACATGATAGCAAAAAACTATTATTTTTTAGGAAATCAAGTGGCAGCTATGGACTTTTACTACAGAGTTATTCCAATTGCTGAGGAGCTTAAACTTGAAAAGTTTCTTGCAATACCTTACTGTGCAATAGGAAGAGCGAACTGTTATATAGCAAGGTTTGATGATGCTATAGACTTTATAAACAAGGGTATTACAATACTACCTAAGGAAGAAGAGATAGAGTGGATATACTCTTTAGGAATACTTGCTCAATCATATGCAGCTGTTGGACTAAAAAAAGAGGCATTAGAAACTCTATCAAGACTTACTATTAATTTCCCAAGTTATGAAGATGGATTAAGTCTAATAAAAGATTATGTACAAAAAGTATTTAACTTAATTACCGAAATAAATCAAGAATATAAAGACTTTTTGTCACTTAATACTATATATGATCTGATATTAGAAATAAAAGATAAAAATATTGATATAAATTTGGTTAACCTCTTTATAAGAAAAGTAGGACTTAGTATAAAGACTAAGGCTAATAAAGAAGTAGGGGTTGATGAGTCTATAAAAAACTTTGAAAACAATAAAAAATTATTTGATGTATTAAAAGAAGCAGTAGATAAGATAAGAGATAAACACATAATAAGAAATGAAATATATAAACTTTATATACAATTTTTCAAGGCAAGTGTTTTATCTATGATAGGCAACCCAAAAGAGGCATTGATTGAGTCGAGAAAGTCCTTGGAAATGGCAAGAGAGCTAAAAAATCCTACAATAGAGATAAATTCAATATTCAGTATAGGGAGAGCATATTCAAATCAACTCAACTTTCAAGAGGCAATAAAACATATTGGTTCAGCTATAAATCTTGCAAAAGAGCATAATGCTTTAATAGGTATATGGATGTTGATGTTTGCACTTGCTGAAAACTATTATACTGTTGGAAATAGGGAATCAGCAAAAGAGGTTTTTGAAGAAGGAGTTAAATATGTTGGAATATCTAATCCTAAAATAATAGAGCAATGGAAACTAAGACTATATGCATTTGAAGAGTTATCATTATTATCTCCAGATTATGATAAGTGTCTTGAATATATGAACAAGGCACTTGATATTTCAAAGGAAGTAGGAAAAAACTATGAATATTTTTATTATTATAATCTTTTCTTTAAGTCTATTATACTACTTTATAAAGGAGAAACTGAAGAAGGTGAAAAGCTATACAATGAGGTTATAAGCTTCTATGCTTCAAGAGACCTTGATATAGACATAAACAAGGCAAAATATATAAGGCAAAGACTATTTGGAGAAGAAGAGAGATCAAGTATTGAGGACTTCGAAATAACAAGTACATACACCTCACTTACTAAGACTCAGACACAGTTATCATCTCAGATTCAGTTAAAGTCTTTACTTGAAGCATCAGAAGAGCTTGCAAAGTCTTATGAAATGGAAGAGCTCTTGAATAAAATAATGTATCTTGCAATGAAGACATCAGGTGCACAGATAGGAATACTTTTCTTATACGAGAATCTTGACAACATAAAAGAGTCAAAGATTATACCAGTAATAAAGGTTAACCAAGAAGGAAAGATAATAAAAGATGAGATTACTTATCCAAAAATTCTTATTGAGAAAACAGTAACTACATCAAAAGCCCAACTTATTGAAAACTTCGAAAAAGAGAATATAGATGAAGAACTTAAGACTAAAATAAAGTCTATAATAACTGTACCTGTAAGGACATCACAAAAGATATTAGGTGCAATATATCTTGATAACAGAGAGGTAAAAGGAGTATTTTCAAAAGAAAAGTTTGAATTGTTAAAAGCTTTTGCAACACAGGCTGCAATATCTATAGAAAATGCAAGATTGTATAAACAGATACAGGAAAAAGCCAGGATAGAACAAGAAATGGAAATTGCAAAAGATATCCAGACATCAATACTTCCTGCAATATATGATAATCAATACTATGACATATCAGGATTTATGAGAACAGCAACAGAAGTAGGTGGAGACTATTATGACATTTATTTAAAAGATGAACCATACTTTGGTGTTTTTGGTGATGTTTCAGGACATGGCTTAAAGTCAGGACTTGTTATGATGATGGCTGAAGTCTCTTTTAATACTGTGATGAAAGACCAGGATGTTAAACTAAAGTCAATAGAATATATCTATCAGATAATAAACAAGACACTGTATGAGAACATTCAAGAAAGACTTTCTAAAAAGAGTATAAAGGGTGGATATTCTCATATGTATATGACATTCAGACTGTTCAGATTTGATAAGAATGGAAACTTCCAGATGTTTGGTAATGACCATGCTGAGCCTTTTATATGTAGAACTGATGGAAGTGTAACTCCAATACCTTCCTCAGGGTTCTTAATAGGTATAGTTGAAGATGCAGTTATGAAGGGAGTACCTTATAGTTTCAAACTTGATAAAAATGATATACTCGTACTTTATTCAGATGGAATAACAGAGGCAAAGAGTACATCTAAGGATGTTAAAAACAACGAAAAAGTAAGAGAGATGTTTGGAGAAGATAGATTATATGAGGTTGTTTCAAAAAACAGAGATAAAACTGCATCTGAAATAATTAAAGAGATTATAAATAGCGTTGATGCTTTTATGGCAGAACAAGAGGATGATATAACACTACTTATCATAAAGAAGAAATAAAAACTTTTAATTAGCTTTTATACATTTTTGAGAGTAGGGAATAGGTTATAGAGTCTTTATTTTTTAGTATCTTAGAGCCTCTTGTTATCTTACAGAGGCTAAGGTTAAAAGTCTTTGCTATTTCTCTTTGTTTTTTACCAAGAAAGAGATGAGTAAGGAGTTTCCATCTTTCTTCAAACTTCTTTATCTCATTTTTAGTAAATATTTCATCAAAAAACTTTAACATTTCTTCTTTAGTCTTAATCATCATAAAAGCATATGCAAGGTCTTCAAGATATTTTTCCATATTATTTTTCCTATAGATTTTTTATAAAAAACATTAGAAATAAATTTTATAAATAAAAATTTTAATGACAAAATTTTAAAAAAAATAAATTAAGTAAAAAACATAAAAAATCCATTAATCTTGCATGATATCAAGATAAACTAAAAAAATTTGTTAAAAAACTATCAAGGAAAAAATTTTTCAAAGTATAGAATTAAAAATCCAAGTTAACATAATATTAGTTATGTGAAGTAAGGTTTTAAGTAAGGTTCTAAACAAAATAATTCATTATAAGCCTTGGTACATCCTGAATAGTTTCAATATTTTTATAAAAATCAAGCAATATTTTCCTATTTTTAGAAAAAACAATTGTAGGAACTTTGTTTTCAGTATGTTGTTTTGTGGTTGAGTCTTCAATATTACCATGATCACTTGTTATTATGACAGTGTGTTTATTTAAGTCAAGTGACTTTATTATGTTTTTTAAAAAACTATTAAGATTTCTTAATATGTATTTTTTTTGTTTTAAATTGCCTTTATGACCAAAGTGATCAGTTAAAAAGTATTCATAAAGCACAAAGTCATGGGTATTTATAAGATTTACTATATTTTTTGCTGCGTTTTTTGTAGTTATTTTCCTATGATTAGGATATCTTGTCACAAGAATATGATTTGTTATATCCATAAAAACAGCATCCCCTTTATATATATCATCAAGCATCTTAAAACTTATTCCAGCAGCCATTATAGCAAGTGTTGTTGCTGAAACTCTCCTATTTTTTTCTTCAATCATTTTAAAATATTCTCTTGAATATGCATTTGCTGATGTGGGTAAAAATCCCTTTTCTTTAATATTTTTAAGTATAGAGTGTCTATTTATTACTTCAGTTAAAGTTGTTGATGGATAACCTGTGATATGGGCACCAATTATTTTAGGAGCATTTATCCCAGTAAGTATTGTTGTTTGGCCTGTTGCACTCTGAGGTATACCATCTATTCCTAGCTTTGCATCAGTTGGAATTATACAATAACTTCTTTTTATTATTTTATTTTCTGTAATCAAACCTTTTAATCCAATAAGGCTTTTCCATAAACCATAACTATATAAAGGATTAGTTTTTGAAGCTTTACCTATACCAAAACCATCAATAAAAAAAAGTAAAAAACCCAATTATCTTCTTGAACCTCTCTTAACACTTGTATATATTTTATCAGCCAAAGTGTGAATTATTGACGGCAGATAAATACCTAAGAAAAAACTTATTATGTTATAAACATTAAGGTAGTCTTTATCAATTATAAAAAAATTAATATCCTCAATCTCGTCTTTGATATAAAGATATACAAACTGAAATATCATTATGACTATATAAAGATATATCAATCTTGTCAATATACCAAATACTATAGAATGTGATATTCCCCTGTGTTTAAAAACCTTGGAGTAAGGGTACCATATCCATCTTAAAAATCCCCAATTAAGTTTGGACTTGTTTTTATAAAGGTCAAGGTCGGGACTTAACATAAAAGTAGAAAATATATAAGAGCCTATAAAAATATAGGCAGAGTTAAGTATAACATCTTTATCAAGGTTTGATAAAATATCATAAAGAAAAATAATTAAAAATACAAAAACAATAAAAATAATGTTTATAATATCATGTGTTTTACCACTAGGCATTATTTTACTATAACTTCATATTTTTTTGAATACTCTGCAAGCCATTCATTAAAAATCTTTGATCCTCTATCATACAAGATAAAGTCTATGATTCTATCTTTTACCTTCTCAAGACCTAAGGTTTCACCACCCTTTTTATCAGTTACTATAAAAATAGCTCTTGTATAAGGTGTAACCACAACATCCGAAACATCCCCTACATTCATTTTTAGAGCGTTGGAATACTGAGGGAAGATAGAATTCAATTTTTCTTCATCAAACCAACCAATATCACCCTTATTTTTTTTATAAACATCAGTAGCATTTGTTTCAACCTCTTTTGAAAACTCTGATATCCTATTTTCAGTATTTTTTATGTTCTTTAACTTTTTTGATATATTCCCTAGTGTTTCCTCGACCTTTATTTTTTCTTTAATACCCATAGAGTCAGATACAGCAACAACAAGGTGAGAAATTTTAACAGTAGAAGAAGTTTTGAAATAGTTTTTGTTTTTTTCATAAAAGTTTTTTATCTCATTTTCATTTGGAAGTTCAAGTTTATTACGTAATTCTCTAAGTATTATATATTCTTGGGCCTTTTTTATCGTTATTTGTTTTTTTATAAAGTCTCTAAACTCTTTCTCAGTTATATCTATTCCTTTCATTTTAAATTGAGCAAAAAGAGAGTCCAAACTATTAATCTTGTTTAATTCAAGTAAACTCTCAATCTCTCTGGTTATATCTTTATCAGATATAGTTATACCTTTTTCATTAAGGTAATACTCTAGTATTAATATATTTATCAGCGTTTTTATTGCAGAATCTCTTGTTAATTTTTCACCTGATACAAGATTTAAAATGCCATAATATTTATCAACCATTCTTTTCGTAATAAACTTATCATTTACCCTGATCTCTATTTTATCAAATATTTCAGAGTAAGCAAGATTTAATGTTAAGAATAAAGATATTAATAGAATAAACTTTTTCATGCTGCACCTTCTACTGTTTTAATTTCTATATAATCACCAAGAATTTTCTTAGTTAAGTCTATAAAAACTTCACTTATGTCTGAGGCAAAAAACTTCATATAAGAACTATTATTTGAAGACATAAGATTGTTTTTTTCAAGCATTGATTTAACATATTTGGCTGTTGAATCAGCTGAGTCAACTATGTTAAAATTAGGTCTAAGTAGTCTTATGTTTTTCTTTATCAATGGATAATGAGTACAACCTAACAACAGGGTATCTATGTCTTTATCATCAAAGTAAGAAAGATAATCATCAAGTATCATATACATTGAAGGATGATTTATCCAACCATCCTCAATAAGAGGAACAAGTGTTGGTGTTGGTAACAGAAAGACCCTGGCTGTAGGTAGTATTGACGTTATTGTCTCAAGATAAGAATTGCTACTTATTGTTCTTGTTGTACCTATAACACCAATCCTCTTTTTTTCACTTACAGAAAGAGCTTCTCTTGAACCAGGTTCAACAACACCAATGACAGGGATGTCTTTAAACTCAGAAATTATATAAGGGAGTGCGTTGCTTGTAGCAGTATTACAAGCAACAACAAGCATTTTTATACCTTGATTGTAGAGAAATCTTGAAACATTTAATGCTAAAGTTCTTACAGTCTTTGCTCCTTTACTTCCATAGGGTAAATGTGCGAGGTCACCAAAATATATTATAGACTCATTTGGCAAAATATCTCTAATAGCCTTTACTACAGTAAGACCACCTACACCCGAATCAAATACACCAATAGGTAAGTCAATACTATTCACTATATTACACCTTTTCAAGTTCAAATGCTTTATGTAACAACTGAACTGCCTTATTTGCAAACTCTTCTTTTATAACAACAGAGATTTTAATCTCAGAAGTTCCAATCATTTCAATATTTATATTTTCTTTTGCTAATACTTCAAACATTTTTCCTGCAACACCAGGATTTGTTTTCATTCCTATTCCAACTAAAGAGACTATCGCAATATTATCAGAAGTTATTACCTCTTTTGCCCCTAGCTCTTTTTTTATATCTTCAGCTATTTTTTTTACTTTTGGAAGGTCGTCTCTTGAAACAGTAAAAGATATGTTATTTACTCCACTATTATCATCAAGAGAAGACTGAGCAATCATGTTAACATTAACATTATTGTTTGCCAGTGCAGTAAATATTTTAGCAGCTACACCAGGTCTATCTGGCAAATTAATTATATTTACTTTTGCCTCATCTTTTTTGCATGTTATACCTGATACAACAAACTTTTCCATTTTATTACTCTCCTTTACTATTATAGTTCCAGGGTTATTATTAAAACTATTTTTTACTTCTAAAACTACATCATATTTTTTTGCAAACTCAACTGATCTTGAATGCAAGACTTTTGCACCAAGGCTAGCAAGTTCAAGCATTTCATCATAAGTTATCTCATCAAGTTTTTTTGCTTCCTTAACTATTCTTGGGTCAGCTGTATATACACCATCGACATCTGTGTATATTTCACACTTTGTTGCTTTTAATGCAGCAGCAAGTGCAACAGCTGTGGTGTCAGAGCCCCCCCTACCAAGTGTAGTTATGTTATAGTTTTCATCTATTCCTTGAAATCCAGCAACAATCACAATATTGTCTTTTTCAAGTTCTTTGATTATTCTATCTGTGTTTATCTTGCCTATTTTTGCCTTAGTGTATACACTATCAGTATATATTCCTGCCTGATATGCATTCATAGAAATTGCTTTATAACCCATAGAATGCAAAGCTATTGCAAGTAAAGCAATGGAGACCTGTTCACCAGTAGATACCATCATGTCAAGCTCTCTACCATCAGGGTTAGGCGTTATCTGTTTTGCAAGATTTATTAGTCTATCAGTCTCACCAGCCATGGCTGAAACAGTTACAACCATAGCATACCCTTGTTTCTTATACTCAATAATCCTTGAAGCAACGTTTTTTATTCTCTCTATTGAACCAACTGAAGTTCCTCCATATTTTTGAACTAATATATTCATAAAAAAATACTCCTAGATTAATAAAATATTTTAACATTTAAAATTATATAAAAAAATCATAAAAGTTAAAAACTAGGTATTGATTTAAAAAATCTTTATCTCAAAAAGTTAATAAGTAATATAATCTAAAATTTTTTATTTAAAAAATTAAATTTTAGAATAAAATTTTAGAATTAAAGTTTTAAATCAAATATTTAAAAAGTTAATTTAAATTCTAAACTGTTAGATATTAATATCAAATATTCTCCATCTCTTATACTCTTTTGCCTCTTGTCTTTTTGCAGCATTTATTATTAGAGTATTTGTCTCAAGTAACCACGAGATCTCACAGTCTTTGTATTTTCTATTCTTATACCTAGCTGACTTAAAATCTTCATAAAATAAAACAGAGTCAACTCCTGTCCTTCTAAACTTTTCTCTTATCCCAAATAGCATAAGTCTTGCCCTTGAAAACTTTTTCCTTAATAACCACCATAATAGTATAATAAGTTTTAAAAACTCATTTTTTTTCTTGTGTTTATGAATAACTTCGTTTACATCAGGTAGAGCACCAATAAATGCTGCTGGCTCATTATTTATATAAGCGATTTTTACCAATAAAGGGTCTGCTGCTATTTTTAGACTATCAGCTAATATCTTAAACTCCTTTTCTGTTGGAGGTATAAAACCCCAATTATCTTTCCAAGCCTCTTTGTATATAAGTTCAATTTCCTTCAAATGCTTTTTAGAAGACTTTTTAAAGTTTTCAACCCTGATTCCATACCTTTCTTTAATTTTATCTACAATTTTTTTCATTCTTTCTTGTCTTTCTTTTTCTTTTTCAGGATTTTCAATCACTACAGGCATAAGCATAGCGACAAGGTCCATAACCTTTATTCCACCATAATTTTCTATAAACTCCTTATAGTATTTCTTATTATAAGAGGTATACATGTATGGAATATTATCAAAACCTTCAATAAGTAGTCCAACAGGCTCATTTGTTGAAAAGTTTGCAGGCCCTCTCATAGTATTAATATTCTTGGACTTTAAAAATCTTGCAGCAGAATCAAGTAGAGACTTTGCAACACTATAGTCATTTATAACCTCAAAAAAACCAAAAAAACCTATGTTTTCTTTATGATATTCATTATGAGCATGATTTATTATACCTGCTATAGAGCCTATAGGATTGTCTTTATCATCAAATGCCATAAAATATCTTACTTCTGCATGTTCAAAAAAGGGATGGTCTTTTCTTAAAAGCCCTTTTATCCCAAGTAATTTGTTACCTAATAGGTCCATTTTAAGAGTTGGTACAAAATAAGGGTCATCTTTATAATGATTTAAGATAAAATCATATAATTTCTTAGTCATTTTTTTATTTTCAGGTCCAAACTCAATTATCCTCATTTAATCCTCCTTTGGTTTCATATGAGGGAAAATTATAACATCTCTTATAGAAGGTACATCAAGTAATATCATAAGAAGCCTATCAATACCTATGCCAAGTCCACCTGTTGGTGGCATGCCATACTCCAATGCGTTTATAAAGTCCTCATCAAAATACATTGCTTCATCGTCACCTCCTGCCTTTGCCTTAGCCTGAACAATAAGTCTTTCTCTCTGTATTATAGGGTCATTAAGCTCAGTATATGCATTAGCATGCTCTCTTCCAGCTATAAAAAGTTCGAATCTCTCAACAAAACTAGGATCATTTTCCCTACTCTTTGCAAGGGGGCTTGTCTCTGAAGGATAGTCTGTAATAAAAACAGGTCCTTCAAGTTTTGACTCAACAAACTCTTCAAAAATAAGATTAAGAAGTGAATAATATCCTAAATTAGGTTCTAAACCAATCTCTTTTGCCTTCTGCTTAACATACTCAAACTCAAAAGACTCGAAACCCAAGTAGTGTTTAATAGCATCCATCATTGTAAATCTTTTCCATGGCTTTGTAAAATCATATTTTTTACCTTGATACTCAATAATATATGAATTATTAAACTTATATACTATGTGAGAGATGAGTTCTTCAGTTATTTCCATCATATCTTGATAATCAGCATATGCCTGATAAAGTTCAAGCATGGTAAACTCAGGATTATGTCTTGTTGATATACCCTCGTTTCTAAACATCTTGCCTAGTTCAAAAACTTTTTCTATTCCACCTGTAATTATCCTTTTTAAGTAGAGTTCAGGTGCTATTCTAAGATAAAGATCCATATCTAAAGCATTATGGTGAGTAATAAAAGGTTTTGCCCTTGCACCCCCCGGAATTGGTTGTAATACAGGCGTCTCAACCTCTATAAAACCTCTATCATACAAAAACTCTCTTATCTCTCTTATTATTAAGCCTCTTTTTGTGAATCTTTCTTTTACCTGTGGATCAATTATCATATCCAAGTATCTCTGTCTATACTTTAATTCAACATCGGTAATTCCGTGGAACTTTTCTGGTAATGGGTTAATACACTTGCTTAGGATTTTGAATTCTAATACATTCACAGTTATTTCACCCTTATGAGTTTTAAAAACCTCTCCTGTAACACCTATTATGTCTCCAGTATCAATCTTTTTTTTTAGCAGTTCATAATTTTCACCTAATGTTGATTCTTGTGCATATATCTGAATATCACCCTTAAAGTCTCTTAAGTTCATAAAAAGTGCCTTACCAAATACTCTTTTTAATATAACCCTACCTGCTATATTGACTCTAAAACTATTGTTATCTTTCTCAAACTTTTCTTTTATGTCTACTGAATTGTCTTTGTATTTATACCTATTTGGATATGGATTTATACCTTTTTCTTTCAATTCTCTTATCTTTGATATCCTGATATCCCTCTCATTAGAAAGACTTTCCATTTTATCTCCTTACAAAATAATTAAGATTTAAAACTAAAATTTAACAAAGATATTTTAAAAAACAGTCAAACTCAAATGTTTAAAGTTTTAATTCTCAAATTTCGAATTTTATATAGTGTTAGAAAATAAAGTTAGAGGGAAGATAAAATGTATATAAATCACAATATGAAAACAGACTTTATAAGCAGAAATCTTAAAACAATAGAGTATTCATCTGATAAAGTACATGAAAAACTAAGTTCAGCAAAAAAAATTAATAGAGCTGGTGATGATTCATCAGGGCTTGCAATATCAGAAAAAATGAACTCTCAGATAAGGGGTCTATTTATGGCAGGAAAAAACGCTCAAGATGATATATCATTACTTCAATCTGCTGATGGATACCTTGAAGATGTAACTGCACTTATCCAGAGGATAAGAGAATTGGCTGTTCAGGCAAGTAATGGAATACTTACTGAATATGATAGAGAAATTGTTGGTTTAGAGACAGAGAAGTTATTAAAAGCAGTAGATAAAGTAATTGAGTATGCAGAGTTTAATCAGTTAAAGATATTTAATAACATGAATTTTAGATTTCATATAGGTGCTAATATGGACCAATATGAGGAATTATTTATTGAAAAAATAGATACAAAATATTTAGGCATCGATAATTTGAAAATGGATAATCAAGAAAACTCAAATCAGGCAATAGGAAAACTTGATGTTGCATTGAGAGAAATAAACAGAATAAGAGCAAAAATAGGTAGTGTATCAAACAGACTTGAAAAAGCATACAATGGTATAATGACAAACAGAGAAAATACTATTTATTCTCAGTCAAGGATATTAGACACTGATATGGCTTCTGAGTTTTCAGAGTATTTAAAACATAATATACTTACTGAAGCAAACTCACTCACACTTGTTAATGTTCATAAAATGAATAACTATTTGTTAAACAACCTGATTAAAGTTTAAAGACACAAACTTATTAAGTTTTTTTATAAACTTTTTATCAAAATTATCTAGAATATTTAGTTCAGTAATCCCTGAAAGATATACTGACAAGACTCTTTTTAGTTGTTCTTCATCTTTCTCATTCTTTAAAATTTTATCAATAAAATTTTTTAATTTTTGGAAGTATTGTGCAGCTTCATCTTTATCAAAGATTTTTAGATATATATTCATTATTTTAATTAACTCTTCATAATCATAGACTGAACTTGCTATTATTTCAATCTTATTTTTATAATCTTTTATGCCGAAAGTAAGGATATAATCAAATATTTTAGGATATAAAGGCTTGAACTTAAAAGCAGGCCCTATTTTGTCCTTAAAAGACTCTATTTTTCTATCAAGTATATATTCATAGACTATAAGTTCTTGAGTTAATGAAAGTTTTGAATATATAAGTTCTTTCAATATCTCTTCTTTATTATCAAAATCATTTATCTTTGAGAATATCTCCCTCTGCTTATTTATCTTATCAGAAGATATAAAAGAGTCAATAAAACTTTTTGCCTTGTCTAAATAATTAGAGTTTTCATTTGAGAACTTGTTTATATGTTTTAATATCTTCTCTTTAAGTTTTAAGTTTATCTCTCTCCTAGTGAGTTCCTCTTCTTTTTTCTTGAGTTTTTCAATAAAAAAATAAGGGAGTTTATCATTGTTTGAATTAAATTTTACATACTCTTTCTTGTAATTCTCCATTTTGACAGGATCAGACAAAACTTCATATGCTTCATTTATTTCTTTTACATAAGGGTCCTCAAAACCATTATTAGAGTCGGGGTGATATTTTTTCATCAAAGCCTTATAAGCAGCAGAAATTACCTCTTTTTCAGCATTAAAGTCAACCTGTAGAATTTTAAAATAGTCTTTAAAGTTTGAATGATATTGTGACATAATGAGAAAATTCCTTTCTGTCTTTAGTAGGAAATGTTATTGCATAATCTGTCTGTATACCCCATAATATCAAAGAAAAACCAAGAGAAAAGTTTATACCATGATAGTTCTCAACACCTATATTTAAATAGAAACTGTTTGGAGTTGTAACTTTTTTCTTTTTTTCAATAACAGCAAAAAGTTCAGGAGTTGAAGAAAATAGTCTTATAAATGAACCTATACCAATATGAGTATCTTCATTAGGTAAGTCTATTCCTCTTTTTATAGCAACCCCTACTCCAAATACCTTCTCATTTTCCTGATTTTTATTTATATAACTTAGACCAACATAAAAGTCTGGATTAACAAAATTGTATTTTTTATAGTCTTGTTCATAATTGACACCTATATCAGAGAGCCCAAAACTTACTTGAAAAAAGAGTATGTTGGCAGTAAGGCCAAAGTTTGTTGTCAGAACATAGTATTTATAAGTGTCAATTGTTCTATATCCAAGTTTAAAGCTTAGTCCCAAAGTAGAAAAGTTTGTTATATAGGTAGAAAAACCAAATAAACCAATTAGGTTATCATTTTTTACAATACCTATTTCAGAACCTGAAGAATTATACTCTTTCAAGTCTTGATACTTTTTATAAGCACCTCCAAACCCTAGTCCAAAATCTTCTTTAACTATTGAAAAAACCCCAGATAACTCTATATTCTGATACTCATCATATCCCCCACCAAGGCTTAAAGACGAGTCATAGTTTAATAGGCCGGCAGGATTATAAAAGAGAGAATAGGGACCATCAACAAGAGACAGATATGAGATTCCCAAAGAAATAGGTCTTGCCCCTACTTTTTGTTTAATAAAATTAGAGCCATGATATGCATCACCTGCAAATAGGTTAAAACTAAAAAATAAGAAAAAAAATAAAGAAATTATTCTCATTTTATTCTCATAATAGTAGGTATTTCATCTAAAGTATTCATATCTTCTTCAATTAAATCAAATTTATCCTTTTTCTGAAACTCTTTCAAGTAATTATCAAAACTACTTTCAATAGTAGATTCTATTGCTTTTATTTTTGTGTCTTTTATCTCTTTTTCTATCTTATTAGTCTTAGGTTTTCTTTCTTCAAAGTTTGTTGCAATAATTGTTATAGAAATAGAGTCTTGTAATGATTCATCATAGATAAATCCAGCTATTATTTTAGCTTCAGTATGTGCTTTTCTTGTTATTGCAGAAACTATCTGATTGTATTCATGTACCCCGAAGTCTTTCCCACCTGTTACATTAACAAGTATTCCCTTTGCTCCTTCTATATCCACATCAAGCAATGGATTATTTATACACATCTGTAATGCTCTTTCAACTCTGTTTTGTCCTGAGCCTTGCCCTATTCCCATTATTGCATAACCTGAGTTCTGCATAACAACTTTAACATCAGCAAAGTCAACATTTATTACACCTGTTTTATTTATTATATCTGATATTCCCTGTATAGACTGTCTTAAAATATCATCAGCATAAGCAAAAGAATCAAGTAGTGTAAACTTTTCTTTCGATATTTCTAAAAGTTTTTCATTAGGAACTATGATTATAGAGTCAACATATTTTTTTAGTTTTTCAATACCTTCTGTGGCCTGTTTCATTCTTATATTACCTTCAAAAACAAATGGTTTTGTGATAACTGCAATAGTAAGGATGTTAAGTTCTCTTGCAATCTGAGCAATCACAGGACTTGCACCTGTTCCAGTTCCCCCTCCCATACCGGCAGTTATAAAAATCATATCTGAACCTTCTATTGCTTCTTTTATTGCTTCTTTACTCTCCAATGCAGCTTTTTCACCTATTTCAGGATTAGCACCAGCACCAAGACCTCTTGTAAGATTAGAGCCTATTTGAATCTTTTTGTTGGCTTTACTATTTACTAAGACTTGAACATCAGTATTTATAGCAATGAACTCCAGGTCTCTAAAACCTTTTTCTATCATCCTATTAATAGCATTGCAGCCTCCCCCCCCAACACCTAAGACTTTTATTTTTGTAGCAGAACTATTATCATTTTCCATTTTAATATTCATTTTATAAAACCCCCCTAATTTATAGAAAAAATATTTTAATTTTATATTTCAATTTTTAAAACATTAACCTAATATATCTTTAATAAAATTAGTAACCTTTTTCATAAAACCATCTTTTTCAGAAAGTATTGTCTCTTCTTTCTTATTTGATACTACTTCTTCACCAAGACATAAGCCTATTACACAACTGTAGGCAGGGTCGTTTATCTCATCCACCACACCCTTAACGTTTATAGGGAAACCTACCCTTGCTGGTATACCAAAAACCTTTTCTGCAAGTTTTGTAATCCCTTTTATTTTTGCTGTACCACCTGTTATAACACAAAAGCTAAAGTTGTCAATAGAGAAACCATTCTCTTTTATGTTTTTTTTAACTACTTGGAATATTTCCTCAGTTCTTGGCTCCAAGATCTTAGCAATATCTTTTTTGCTTAACTTTTCTATACCATGTTTAGCATGAGAAGGTATATCAATCTCCTCATCTTCTACAAAATCACTTAAAACAGAACCATATTTGACCTTAATTTTCTCTGCTGTTGAGAATGTTGTTGATAAACACTTATGAAGGTCCTTAGTAAGGTTAACACCACCTAACTGAACCACAGAAGAAATAACAGGGTATCCATCTTTAAATCCAATAATATCTGTAGTCCCCGCACCAATGTCTAATAATAACACACCCTCTTTGTCTTCTTCTTCAAGAACAGCCTTTGAAGAAGCATAAGCATTAAAAAAACCTTGATAAGGTTTAAAACCTGCTTTAGTAACTGTCCTTACTATATTAGATATATTTATCTTAGGTACTGTAATTATATGGACATGACCCTCAAGCCTAAAACCTGACATTCCAATAGGATTTTTTATACTAGAGTAGTCATCAAGTTTATAATACTGAGGAAAGACGTGTACTATTGAATTATTACCTGTTTCAACAGTCTTTGCCTGCTCTATTACTCTGTTAACATCCTCTTCCCTTACTTCCCTGTCCTTTCTTGAGATAGCCGCAATTCCTTTTGAGTTTCTAAAATAGACCTCTCCAGGAAGATTTATATTGACTTGAGTAAACTCAACTCCCGCCATAAGACTTGCTTCTTGAGCAGCAGATTTAATTGATTTTATTGTCTGTTCTATATTCACAATAGAACCCTTGCTCATACCCTCGTTAGGGGCTGAACCTAGGCCAAGAATTAACAACTCATTTAGATCTTTTTGAGCAATAGCAACAGATGTTTTACTACTCCCTATATCAATTCCAACTATAATATCTTCATACATAAAAAATTCCCCTCCCAAAAGTACCAAATATTTATATTTTAAGTCTTCATTTTAATTATATAATCACTTCTTAAGTCAAACTTGCCTGAATTAAAAATCTTAGTAATAATAAGTAATCTAAAAAAGTCTACCTCATTAGGTATTGAGCCAAGCAAAAAATGCATTTTGTTTCTAATAAAAATATCAGTTATTTGAATTTCTTTCAAGGAAATTTTTTCAATTTTTTTAAAAAAGTTTTTATCATAATGTTTTAATAAACTAAGTCCTTTTAATACACCTAATAACCTTTCATAACTAACTTTTTTTTCAATTTCTATTAATGGTAAAAAATCATCATTAAATCCATTTTCCTTAGGTATTAACTCGGATTTTGATGTTATATATAAAAAATTTTCATTAGTTTTTACTATACCAATTACATCTTTTTCCTTGACTTCTATGACCAAAGTATTGAACAAAATTGTCTTTATATTAACAGATTCAATTAAAGGTAAGTTGAGTATGTATTTTGATATTTTTTCTCTGTCTATTGAGAATATATTATCTCCATATTTTATAGGAATTTTATTAAAATAAGACTTATCGATTAACTCTAACCCAACTATCTTTAAGTTATTGACCACACAAAAATATTTTATGAACAAAAATGCTGAAAATAAAAAAAGAAAAATTGCTATAAAGGTTTTAACAATATTAATTTTTTTCAATATTTTTCCTCTTTAAAGCAGAAGATAATATAAACTCGCATAATTCTAGCATATTCATCCCATATGCTTTAGCCTGTGCTGGTATATCGCTTGTCTCAGTCATCCCAGGGTTTGTATTTATCTCAAGAAAATAAATATCATCATCAGCAACAATAAAGTCTGATCTTGTAGCACCTAAACAACCCAAGTATTTGTGAATTTTTAAAGCATAATCATAAGCCTTTTCTTCCTGCTCTTTAGTTATATCAGCTGGAATAACAAACTCTGTAAGACCTTTAACATATTTTGCTTCATAGTCATAAAACTTATTCTTAGGTATTAACTGAAGTATAGGTAGTTTTATATTATTTTCCCCATTATCCAGTATACCAACAGTTATTTCCTTGCCTTTTATAAATCTTTCAACAAAAAACTTATTTGGCTTAAAAAAACTTGAAAAATTATCTATATCTCTCTCAGACTCAATCAGGGTTACACCTATGCTTGAACCTTCATTAATAGGTTTTATAATCGAAGGGAAACCAAGAGAATATATATCTTCAAGACTATTTACAAGCCTAAAAGGAGATGTTTTTACTCCTATCATTTCAGCAACTCTTTTAGACAAAATTTTATTCATTCCAATAAAACTTGCTTCATATCCACAACCTGTATAAGGTATATTGAGAAAGTCAAGAATAGCCTGTATCCTACCATCCTCACCAAAATATCCATGTAATAAATTAAAAGCAATGTCTATATCTCTCTCTTTTATTTTTTCAAAAAAATTAGAATCAACATCAATTTTAAAAACATTGTAACCAGCATCTTTTAATGTTTTATAAACATTCTCTCCAGACCTTATAGAAACATCTCTTTCTGATGATAGGCCACCAAGAAGTACAGCAATTTTCATTTTTTTCAAATCCATCTATTAACCTCACTGATTATTAAGTTTTTAGTATCAAGAGAAGAATATAATATTTTTTCGGTATTATTTAGTTTTCCTAAATAATCAACAATCCTATCGAAAGAGGTATCTTTTTCAAGTAGTATAAAACCAGGTATGTTTTCTATTGCAAACTCTGCATTGTAAAACTGATGATTTTCTGTTGCATAAGGGTAAGGAATAAGTATTGCCGGCTTCTTAAAGTATATAAGTTCTGAAACAGTACTTGCCCCAGCCCTTGAGACAACAAAGTCAGACAAAGAATAAGCAGTACCCATATTTTCTATAAACCTAAAGGTTTTAACATTATTTTCATCTATATCCGTATCATCACCGGTAACAAGAATAAAAAAATAATCCTCTAAAGAAAACAATCTGTCTAAATTTTTAATAAATACATCGTTTATAGCCTTTGCTCCTTGACTACCACCAAAAACAAGAACATATTTTTTATTCTCAAAGTATGGTATTTTTAAAGCCTCAGATGCTTCTTTTTTTGTATATATATTTAATTCTATTGGATTACCAGTAATTATAGCATTTTTTAGATTATTCATAATATTTCTATTTTTTATTGGTATAGATAAGAAGATTTTCTTAGCCCCTTTAAAAAAAATTCTGTTTACCAAACCTGGGATAGAGTTTTGCTCACATATAAAATAAGGTTTTCTAAAAAACTTAGCCCAAAAAAGATATGGAAAAGAGACAAAGCCACCAGTTATTATAATTATTTTTGGTTTTAACTTAATTACATAAAAAAGAGACTTTATCATAGCCAAAACAAGCTTATAGAAAAATTGCATTAGTCTAAAAATATTTTTTGTTCTTGGCAATCCAACAAAGTCTAGAGGCAATATATTCTTTTCTTTATTAAAAAATGGAAACTTTTTATCCCTTAGAGCACAGGAATAAAAAACATTATATGACTCTTTTTCTAACCAATTCTTTAAAGTTAAAGCAGGTCTTATATGTCCAAAAGTGCCTCCCCCCGCTATTATAATATTTTTCATAAAAACTCCTAATTTTATTTAAAGTATTTTAAATCATTTTAAGAGAAGAAAGAGTTTTAAAAAAATACTTTATTTGATGAGGTTCAGTCTCTAAACAAAGAAAAAACTCATCTTGATTTTCAACAACAAAAATACATTTTTCAAACAATTTATTTCTTATTTCTTTTGTTATAACAAGACTTTTAACAGAAAATATTCCCCCTCCTTTATAATCAATATTTTCCATATAGTCTTTTAATTTTTCAATAAATATTTTATCAAGTGAATTATAAACTTTTTTATACTCAGAAATGGTACTGATAATAGCCTGATAATATATAATTGGCAACTTGTCTTCTTTTATAGGAATATTTAGGTCTTTTTTTACACCCAATGCATAAACTTGCATACCATTAGATATCGAGGGATAAAGCACAAAACATGAAACATCAGTAAGATCAAAACTCTTTCTTAATGTTCTATTTCCCAGTATCAAACACTTATTTAAGCCAATATAATTATTTGAATCATAGTTGATAATGTCAATATTATATTTCTGTAACATGTTTTTTATTGAGATTAGATTATAAAAAAAATAGAAATCGAAGTTTGGATATAAGTCATTTAAGAGTTTTTTAGCTCTTAATTCAAGGTGATTCGGATAATAGTTTAAAAATCCATAACTTATAGTATTTTTGATTAACTTCGTGAAAGATTTATAACTATACCCCAAAAAAACATTTCCATTGTCAAGATAAAAGTCAAAAAACTTATTGCCATCATAATCGTACATCTTAGAAAATCTTGCTCTCTTTATAGCAATATCAGAGTTTAATCTTTTAGCTAGATTCATAGTGTTTGTAGTTGATTTTAAATTCATATTTTAAACCTTTTTATGTCTTAATTGTGAAGAACTTTAAAATTTTTTAAGAAAATTTTATTATTAAGCCTATTTAAATTTACCTATCTGTATAAGTATTTCAGCAACAACGACATAAAACTCGGGTGGTATTTCTTGTCCAACCTCAGTTGAATTATAAAGCTGTCTTGCAAGAGGTGGGTTTTCTATAATTGGTACACCATACTCTTTAGCAATATCTTTTATAAGAAGAGCCTCGTTATCCTCTCCCTTAGCAGTTACAACAGGGGCACTCATTTCAACCATATCATATTTTATGGCAACAGCATAGTGTGTCGGGTTTGTTACAACAAAGTCAGACTCTGGAACTCTCTTCCTTATATTCTGTCTATTAAGTATTGCCACATACATTTTTCTTATTTCAGCCTTTATTAGAGGATCTCCTTCTTCTTCTTTAAACTCTCTTTTTAATTCTTCCTTTGTCATTTTTAACGAGTCTTCAAACTGTTTCTTTTTAACAAAATAGTCGGGTATAGCAACTACAAGAAGAATAATACCAGTGGCATTAAAAAGCTTTATTATAAGGTTGCCAATAAAGTCTACTGATGGGTTTATGCCCATAAAACCTAAGTTCATAATCTCTTTCATCTCAGACTTTATAAGTATTACAAAAATAAAAGAGAGTATTAAAAACTTTAAGACAGAAAATATAAAGTTTGTAAAAACTGTTTTTGACATTAAAACCCTTTCTTTTAACTTGGAAAATGTAAAAGATATCTTGCTAAACTTTGGTATTATAGACTTTGGTGCAAACATAAAACCAACCTGAAGAGAGTTTACAAAAAAAGCAATTATTACAGCAATAAGTATAGCAGGGCCAACTATTTTCCAGAAAAAAAAAGAAAAATTAAATATTGTTGTGGTCACATCATTATAAGAATAGTTTGCATTAATACTAGAAAAAGTAGATATAAAATATTTTTTAATCTCACTTATTATATTCTTAGCCAGAAACCATACTGTCCAAAAAGTAAAAAGGAAAACAAAGGCTGAAACAAGGTCTTGAGACTTAGCAACATTACCTTCTTCTCTTGCTTTTCTCCTTTTTCTCTCTGTAGGTTCCTCAGTTCTACCCTCATCTTCAGCAGAAGCAAACAACTGTAAGTCTATGTAGTAATTATTGAGAATATTATTCATTTCTTTTGTGCCAATTATAACTTTAAAATAAGTCATCTTTCTAAAAAAACTCCTTAACAGAAATTATTTCAATAAAGTCATAAGATTATTAGATAAAAAATTAAAAAAATATAGACCAAAATATATAACAAAAAACATAATATCTTACACTTTAAATAAATTAGTTAATAAATAACTTTTAAAGTAAAATTTTAAAAATAAAAAATTAAAGTTTATATTTTAAACTAAACTATTAAATGTAGTTTATAACTTTACTTTTGTTAAATTATTGTGAAATACTCCGACAATTCCTAAGTATGATATTTAAAAAAGAACTTGGAGGATTTCATGGAAAAAAGAACTCAAGAGGTTGAAATTAGAAAAAAAGGTAAGAAACTTGATTGGATAATATATATTCTTGCCTTTATAGCACTAGCATTAATGGTAATAGTAATTGTATCAAACAATAAAACAGAAGTTAAAATAACAGATATAAAACCAATAATAACAGATATGGCAGAAAAAGATAAGACAACAGAAAAAATAGATGAAAAGTTTGAACCAAAAACTATTGAACCTAAAGAAACTATAATAGCAAAAAAAGATGAAAAAGAAAAAAAAGATGAGACAAAGATAGTAGAAGAAAAGAAACAAGAAATTAAAAAAGAAGAAACTAAAAAACAAACTAAGATAGAAGAAAAAAAGACAAAAGAAATAGCTAAAACAGAAGACAAAAAAATAAAAGAACAAAAAATAAAAGAAGTAAGAGATGATAAAAGAATAGACTATAAAAATTATAACTGGAAAGCATTAAAGAGATATAAAGCAAAACCAGACAAAGACCTTTATATAGTATCAAAATATACTGTACAAGATGGGGATGCTCTCTGGAAAATAGCACAAAAGATGGGTGTTAGGACCATAAATATAATAGCAGTAAATAATATGTCAAACCCTAACCTTATATTCCCAGGGCAAGTTATTTTAATACCAAATATGTAATGATAAAAATGAAGAGTTTAAAGTTTATAATAAATGTAATTTTATTTTTTGTGGCTATAAGTGCTTATCCTGATGATAATATTACAAAAACTATTATAAAAAGATTTGGCATAGATAAACCATATTTTTATTACAAAGCAATGGGAGATATGTATAGAAACAGAGGAGAACTAGAAAATGCTATAAAAAATTATGAATATGCAATACTCCTAAACAATAAGTGTGGTGAATGTTTTTATAGGGTTGGTGAAATAAAGTATATAAAAGGTTTGTACAGAGAAGCACTTTCAGACCTTAGGGTTGCAACAGAAGATGATAAAGACTTTAAATACCTTATAGACAAGTTAAGAGCAAAATACCTACTTTCAACTGTTTATTTTGAACTTGAAAATGATGAATCAGCAATAAATGTACTTAATAGTGTAATACAGGAATATGAGGAGATAAAAGAAAAGAGTTATAAAATAAGATTAATAAATCCTCAAAACTATGCAATAGCATACTTTATACTTGGCCTTTATTACAGAGCAAAAAATAGATTAGATAATGAAAAAGTAAACTATTTTATAAACTCAATGCAAATGAACTATAAAAAAGACTACTGCAATTATTTTCTTTATGAATATTATCAAAACAAAGAACCTGACACAGCATTTAGGTATTTAACTCAAGCAATATTTTTAAATAATAATATAACTAAGGAAATAAAAGAAACTGAATGGCTATCTATCAATGGATTTAAATACTTATTGATAGATTACACAGAAAAAAGGAAATAAGTTTTAAAAAGTAAAAATAAAGACTTTGTTAATCAATTTTTCTTAGCTTTTCCAAACTCTTCAATCAATTTTTTTATATAAGAATCTTCTTCACTTGTTTTTTTAACAAACTCAACTCCAAGTTCGTAGGTATCACTATCAGAACTCCATTCTTTATACCATTTACACTTTACTGTTATAGGCATATCTGGGACTTTTATGTCTTCTTGGGGCTTAATAAGAACTATAAACTCAGAGTTTTTATCTGGTTTAAAGTCACTTACTTTTTCTATAAAAAATCTTGCCCCACCTTTACTTATATCCATTAGAAAGCCAATAAACTTATACTTACTTTCTGTTTTTAAATAAACCTTCCATATAACCCTGTATCTATAACTACTTCTTTGGTCAAGCACATTCTCTCCTTTTAAAATGATTTATTTTTTTTAAAATAAATAAACAAATAATAAATTTCTATCATAAAAAATAATTATATAAAAATAAATAAAAAAGTCAAGAGATAAAATGAGAAAAAAAGTAAGAATATCGTTTTTAGAAATAATATTAACATTAATATTCCTCGTTGTCACTATTTCACTATTCAACCAGTCTTTGTCATATGAAAATAATGAAAAAAACCAAAATATAAACTCATTAAGAGGCTCAATCTTTTCATCTGACATGAGCACAATGGCAATAAGCCTTAAAAAATATTCATTATATGCTGACCCAAAATTAATAGACTGGTCAAGAGAAAAAGAATATGAAGAACTTTTTCAGAAATTAGGTTTAAGTTTAACTTTAAAAGAAAAACTTTTAAAGTTAAAAACTAAAAGATTTTTATGGCTTTTAAGATTTATGGATGAAGATAAATATTCTATTGCAAAGTCTTATGAATTGCCAGGTTTAGCCTTTATAAAAGAATATTTAAGGCTATACCCTTACGAATATATAGCATCTCATGTCTTAGGGTTTGTCGGTAATGATGGATTTGGACTAAATGGTATTGAGTATTCATTGGATAAATACCTTAGGGTCCAAAACATAACAGAAGACCCATTAACTGGAAAAGACGTTGTTTTAACCATCAATATGTCACTACAGAAAAGAGTTTTTGATATAATAAAAGAGTATTATAACACATACAGGCCTGAGAGTATATCTGTAATAGTAATGGAAGCAGAGAAAGGGAATATCGTTACTATGGAGAACTTTCCTAGTTTTGACCCTAATAACTTTAAAAGATTCAGTGCTGAAGACTTTAAAAATAACTCTATATCAGTAATAGATGAACCAGGTTCAACATTCAAACCACTAATAATGGCATATTTGATTGAAAACAATTTGGTGAATGAAAGACAAACATTTAACTGTAATGGGAGAGAAGACATAAATGGTGTAATAATAAGAGACATGGAGAGCCATGGTATTGTGACTATAAGAGATATAATAGTAAAGTCATGTAACATAGGAATGGCATTAGCTTCCCAGAGAATAACTAAGACAGAAATTTTTAACATTTTGAAAAATTACGGATTTGGAGAAAAGACTGGTATAAACTTACCAGGAGAAGAAAATGGTATAATAAGGCTACCACAAAAAATGACCTATGCATCAAAAATATCAATACCAATAGGACAAGAGATAGGAGTAACTCCAATACAAATGGTAAAAGCATACACTGCTATTGTTAACAATGGAATAATAGTAAAACCAAGAATAGTTGACAAGATAATATACAATCTTGAGACCTTAGAGTCATTTCCAGTAGAAAAAGAAAAAAAGATACTAAATAGCACTACAACAAATAAGATATTGAGTTTTATGAGAGAGGTTGTAACAAAAGGTACAGGTAAAAGTGCAAACATAGAGGGTGTATGGATTGGTGGAAAAACAGGAACAGCACAGATCTTTGACATAAAAGAAAATAAATATAAATACATAAACACAAGTTTTATTGGGATATTAAAAAATCCTAATAACCAAAAATTCTACATAATATATGCTGTACTTAGAAAACCTAATACTCTTGATGCAACGGGTGGGAAAATAGCTGCCCCACTTGTAAGAGATATTTCAATAGTTTTATTACAAATTTTAAAATAAAATTTTACTTAAAATGATTAAATTATAAATACTAAATTTGTAGGGAGGTTTATTAATGCCACTTGTAACTTCAAAAGAAATGTTTAAAAAAGCATATGAGGGTGGATATGCTATAGGTGCATTCAATATAAACAATATGGAAATTGTTCAAGCAATAGTAGATGCAGCATATGAAGAAAAGTCGCCTGTAATACTTCAAGCATCAGCAGGTGCAAGAAAATACGCAGGGTCTATCTACATAAAAAAACTTGCTGAGGCTGCTGTTGCAATGTATCCAGACCTTCCAATAGTACTACATTTGGACCACGGAGAGACTTTCGAAATATGCAAAGAATGTATAGATGATGGATTTACATCTGTAATGATAGATGGCTCAAAACTACCTTTTGAAGAAAATATAAAGCTTACAAAAAAAGTTGTAGAATATGCACACAGTAGAGGGGTTGTTGTAGAGGCTGAGTTAGGAAAATTAGCTGGTATAGAAGACAACATAAAGGTATCAGAAAGAGAAGCTACCTTTACTGACCCTGATCAGGCAGTTGAGTTTGTTGAGAGAACAGGTATAGACTCATTAGCAATAGCCATTGGTACAAGCCATGGTGCATATAAGTTTAAGGGAGAGCCAAAACTAGACTTTGATAGATTAAAAGTTATATCTGAAAAATTGAAAGGGTTCCCATTAGTTTTACACGGAGCATCTTCTGTACCTCAATTTATTGTAGAAAAAGCAAATAATTTTGGAGGAAAAATAGACAACGCAAAAGGAGTTCCTGAAGAAATGCTAAGAAAGTCTGCTCAGATGGGAATATGTAAAATAAATATTGATACTGACTTAAGACTTGCAATGACAAGTACAATAAGAGAAGAACTAGCAAAAAACCCAGGTGAGTTTGATCCAAGAAAATACTTAGGACCTGCAAGAGATGCAGTAAAAAGTATAGTAAAACACAAGATAAAAAACGTATTGGGTTCATCTAATAAGATATAAAAAGGGGGGCTTTTACCCCTTTTTTGATTATAATTCAATTATGACTGATTATTTTTCTAACACTTATTTAAAAGATATTATTCTTCGTAAGAGAGAGTATTTTTCTATAATATCGGCATATTTATCTTTTATTATTTCAATAGTTTTATCATTATCGTTAGGAAGTTTTAGTTTCAGTTTTCTTGATACAACTGTTTCTGACTTTTCTTCTTCTTCAAGCATAACTATAATATCACCTATATAGTTTACCTTCTTTGCCTCAACATAAAAACTGTTTGATGGAAAAGGTCTATCAAACTCATACTGCCCAAGCTGGTTAACAGCATAAAGAGAAGATATTGAATAAGTACCTTGTGGTAATGTATAAATATGTATTGCATCTTTTTGAATGCTTGAAGGACTGTTGTCTATTACAAAAGACTTTGTACCTTTAATTCTAAAGTTAGGTAGTTTTGAAAGTTTATTCTTATCAGAAGGATCAAGCTTAAATCTTACAAGCAATATACCATATCCTTCCTTATCATCAATATTAAGATCTTCTTTAGTAGATTGAATATAAACACCAGAATCACTAACCTCTTTTTCATCTATATCTTTTTTACCAATATCTTTTTGTGGTTTGCTATCTTTTGAACAAGAATAAAATACAAAGAGTATACACAACGCACATAAAATTTTCTTTACCATGTTCTTCTCCTAACACTTAATTTATAAAATAATTATCGATATTAATTATCTTAATATTTATCTTAAT
>Ga0308396_1000431_pt1 | contig 28114 bp, 25 predicted proteins | sample Hotspr2SamplePe2_FD_202359 | JGI IMG/M metagenome (GOLD analysis project Ga0308396, IMG submission 202359) | Hot spring phototrophic mat microbial communities from Mushroom Spring, Yellowstone National Park, Wyoming, United States - 20050930_Pe2 ... | reverse complement strand
TCCGCCCAAGAGGTTGGCTACGCTGACCGGGCCCAAGGCCGAGAGGGCCGGGCCCACGCGCTCGGCAAGGCGTGCGCTGCGCAAGCCCACGGAACAGGCGAAGACGATGACCCGTCCGGCACAGCCCGCGCCATGGAGGGCGACGAACCGCTCAGTCTTGATCGCGGGATCAAGCCGTATGGCACCCGGAAGATGACCGACACGGAACTCCGCTTCGGTGCGGACGTCGAACAGAACTGTGCCGGCCGAGGCAAGCAGCGCCTCGAGCTCCTGAGGCGTCACGTGCGGCACCGGGTGGAGGCGGCGGATCGCCTGCTCGACATGGGCGAGCGTCACCGCGGGATCGCGCGGGTCGGGCAGCCCGGCACAGTGCTCAGGCAGGAAGCGCATCGGCGACTTCCCCGTCACGCTCCGCGCGGCGAACGGCGCCGCCGGCGAGAAGGTGCAGCACCACTCCGCCCGCCGAGGCAGCATCGTCCGGGTCGTGCGTGACCATCAGCACCGGCAGGCCGAGGCGTCCGGCGCGTTCGAACACGAAGCGGCGCATGCGCTCGCGAAGTGCGACGTCGAGCCGGCCGAACGGCTCATCGAGAAGCAGAGCGCGGGGCTCGGCGAGCAGGGTGCGCATGAGCGCGACGCGCGCCCTCTGACCGCCCGAGAGTGTGGCCGGGTCGCGCTCGGCATAGCCCTCGAGCTCGGCGTCCGCGAGTGCGGCGGAAATCCGCGCCCGTCTCTCTTCGCCACGCACCGAGGGTGGCAGGCCGAAGGCGAGGTTGCCGGCAACGGAGAGGTGCGGGAAGAGGAGATCGTCCTGGAACAAGATCCCGATACGCCGCCTGTGTGCCGGGAGGGGCGTGACGTCGATGCCATCGACACGCACGGTGCCTTCGGCGTGAAAGGCAGCGTCGAGCGTTCCCGAGACCCAGGCAAGCAGGCTCGACTTTCCCGAGCCGGAAGGACCCATCAGCGTCACGATCTCGCCTCTGGGCACGGCGAGGTCGAGCGGGCCGACGAGCACCCGCTCGCCGAGCACGATCCGCGCCCCGGTGATCTCGAGCCCGCTCATGCCACCGCGAGCCCGCGCCGGTTGCGCCAGACGAGCGGCGGAGCGGCGGTCGCCGCCGCATAGGCGACGAGCGGCAGGAGCGCCTGCATCAGGGCATAGGCGCCGACGATCCGCCTGTCCGACCCGCCGGCGAGGGTCACCGCTTCGGTGGTGAGGGTCGTGATCCGGCCGGCTCCGGCGAAGAGGGTGGGCAGATACTGGCCGATGCTAACGGCGAAGCCGATCGCCGCGGCGGTGAGGATGGGGCGGAGCATCAGCGGCAGTTTCACGCCGAGGAAGACCCGCCACGGCCCGGCGCCGAGGGCCGCGGCGGTGCGCGCAAGCCGCGGGTCCATCGCCCGCCAGGGATCGGCAAGCGCGAGGAACACGTAAGGAAGGACGAACAGGAGGTGCGCCCACACCACGGCGCCGAGCGTGCCGTCGATCCCGGCACGCACGAACAGAACCTGCAGGCCGAACAGGAAGGCGAGCTGCGGCAACAGAAGCGGCGTGTAGAGGAGCCACAGGGCGCGCGCCCCGGGCGAAAGCCCGAACCGCGCCTCTGCCTCGAGGCAGAGAAGCGCGAGCGCCACCGCGGCGAGGGTCGCAAGCGCCGCGATCGCGACGGTCGCCCGAAGCGGGGCGGCGAGCGCGTCTGCCTGGGCCCGCCAGGTCTCGAGCGTGAGGCCGCCCGGCAGTGCATCGGGGAAACGCCAAGGGCCGGCGAGGGACCAGAGCGCGAGCACGCCGAGCGAGGCAAGCGACAGCGCGATGACGACGCCGAGCGCGCCGGTTGCGAGGAATGAGGCTGATCGTCCGGCACCCCCGCGCCTGCCTGACTCGACCCAGCGCCTGCCGATCCGCCCCACGAAGAGCTCCGCCGCGTGCCAGACGGCGATCGAGGCGACGACCACACAGCCGAGGAGAAGAGCCGCGGCTGAGGCCGGAAACCAGAGCGAGAGGTCTCGGTCGGAGAACCAGCGGATGGCGAGCACGGCAAGTGTCGGCGGCGTGCCGGGCCCGAGCACCATCGCGACGTCGACGACCGACAGGCTGAAGGCGAGCACCGCATAGACCGGCAGCCTGATCTGCGCATAGACGAGCGGGAACACGACCTTCAGCCAGCCGGTGACCGGCCCGTAGCCGAGCGTGCGTGCAGCCCGCATCAGGGCCTGAGCGCGCACCTGGTTCAGCGCCGCAAGGGCAGCGAGCAGGAGATAGGGCACCTCCTTGAGAACGAGCCCGGCGATGAGCGCGATGCCGGAGCGGTCATTCACCGTCGCGATGTCCGGTGGCCTCGTCCAGCCGGTCGCCCAGGGAGAGAGAAGGCGCGCGAGCAGCCCCGATGGTGCTACGAGGAAGGCGAAGCCGATCGCGACCGCCGCATGCGGTGTCGCGAGCATCGGTGCAATCACGCTCTGGGCGCGTCGGAACAGCGGCCGATCGTGGCAGGCGGCGCAGAACGCCACGACGAGCCCGAGCGAGAGCAGTGTGGCCGCGAAGCCGGTCGTGACCGTGAGCCGAAGCGATGTGGCGAAGCCCGGCGCGTCGAGGAGCGTACGCCAGGGCGCGAGCGAGAGCTGCTCTCCGCCGAGGGCGGGAAGAAGGCCGAAGGCGGGAAGCGCCGTGCCCGCAAGTCCCGCGAGGATCGGGCCGAGGAACAGGGCGAGCGTGACGAGCGGCGCGGCGCGAAGCGGGCCGCCCCGCTGCCGTGCTCCCCGCGTCACCGCGCGACGCGCCGTTCCCACTCCGCGACGATCCGGGTCATCCACGAGGGGTGCGGCTCCGGCAGCGGGCGGCCGAGTTCGGAATCAGCGAGGGTCGCGATCCCGCGCGGGAGGAGCTCAAACCGTGCCCGCTCCTCCGGGGGCAGACGGTGGATCGCAAGCACCGAGACGCTACCGAGCACGCGCGGGTCCTGCGCATGCGCCTGCGCCTCCGCGCTCAGGAGGAAGTTGGCGACCACCATCGCGCCCTCCTTGTGGGCGGCGTTGAAGGGGATCGCGACGAAGCTCGCATTGCCGATGGTGCCGCGCTCGAGCACGAAGGTGCGCACGGAAGGGGGGAGTTGCCCGTTGGCGATCGCGGTCGAGGCCTCGGACGGGTTGAAGGAGATCATGATGTCGATCTCGCCGTCGTTCATCAGCGCGCGCTGCGCCGGCCCGTTGTCGGGGAACTGCCGTCCGCTGCGCCACAGATGCGGGCGGAGCGCGTCGTACCACGCCCAGAGCGGCGCAGTTGCCGCGGCGAAGGCCGTGTCGGTGGCAGGTGCGAGCAGCACGGAGGGATCGGGCGCGAGCTCATAGAGAGCCTGTTTGAGGAAGGTGGCGCCGAGGAAGTTTCGCGCGGTCGGGTGCGTGAGCCGGCCCGGATTGGCGCGTGCCCAGGCGAGCATCGCCGGGATCGAGCGCGGCGGGTCGCGCACCGTCGCGCTGTTGTAGACGAAGACGATCTGCGCCATGCGCCACGGCGCGGCGAGGCCTTCGACCGGCACGGTGAAGTCGGTCACCGTCGCGGGCTTGCCCTCGGTGTCGATGAAGCGCGCGTTGGGCAGACGGTGGACGAAGGGGCCGAACAGCAGCCCCGCTTCCTTCATCGCGAGGAAGTTCGGCCCGTTGATCCAGACGAGATCGACCGAGCCGCCCTGCTCGCGGCCGGCCGACTTCTCCGCGACCACGCGCGCCACCGCCTCGGCCGTGTCGCGCAGGCGCACATGCTGGATCCGCACCCCGTATCGTTCTGAGACACGATCGTTCGCCCAGGCGATGAACCCGTTCGTCCGGTCATCCCCGCCCCAGGCGTTCCAGAACACGGTCTGCCCACGCGCGGCGGCGACGACGTCGGGCCACGGGGTGGCAAGCAGCGGGTGCCCGGGTGTCTGCGCGACCGCCGCGGCGGGTGCGGCGAGCGTGGCCGAGAGAAACGCGCGCCTGCCGAGCCGCTTCATGCCACCGCTACCCTCCGCTCGCGCCGACGCACAGCGGCGGCCTCGATCCGAGGCTTCAGAACCTCCTCGTGGAAACGGTCGCAGCCGATGCAGAGATTGGCATAAGGGCGTCCCTTCGGATCGGTGGTGCGCGATTTCTCGAGGAAGGTCTCGACCGACCAGCCGTAGCTGAGCCCCATGCGCTGCGGCTGCCCGGCATTCAGCGCCTCGTAGACCGGGTCGCCCGCAAGGCTGTCGAGGATCTCGATCAGCCCTTCCTCGGTAAGGTTGCCGATGGGAAGCTTCGTCTTGAGGCAGCAGGGATAGACCGACCCGTCGGGCTCGATGCTCACCTCCGAGCCGGAATAGCCGTGGTTGAGGAAATTCATCGCGCCTGACCAGCGGGCGCAGAAATTGTCGGCGAGCGTGGCGGTGGAGAGGCCGTTCTGCCAGCCGCGGCCGCGCGGCCAGATCTTGCCGATCCACGCGTCGGGCGAGGCGCCGAAGAACGAATAGAGGGGCCCGGGTTCATCGAGCCAGTTCCGGTGCGTGGTCGCGACCCCGCTGCGGCGCAGGCCCGCCGCCTCGAACAGCGCGCTGAGCGAGGCGATGAACGCCTGCTGCTTCGCCTCGCCTTCGAGGCCGACGTGGTAGTCGTCGATCGAGGCGACCGAGATCATCCACACGCCGCGGCGGAGGAGGTCATCGATCATGGCGGGGGTGAGGAGATCGCCGGTGGTCTGGACGATGATCTTCACCCCGCCCCGGTCACGATACTTCGCCGCGAGCTCCTCGATCACGGGATAGGTGACGCGCTCGCGCACCGGGTCCATCAGGCACTCGCCGCCCGAGAGGATGATCCGACCCGTCTTCCGCGGCAGCGTGCCGTCAGGCCTTGGGTCGTTGAGGTCGAGATAGGTCATCTCCGGGGGGAGATTGGCGATGACCTTCGGCGCGTTTCGCTCGGCTTCCGCGACCACCGCCTCGAGAGCGCCGCGCACATAGGGCCGGAAACGATCCTCGTAGCAATGACGGCATTTCCGATGGCAGGCCCAGGCCAAGACCCAGTAGATCGACTCCACGTTACCTCCATACGGCATCGCGGGGCGTTGAGTCGCACGAGTTGGCCCGGCGGTTCCATCACTTTTGCCCCATGTCCGGCCGGCCTGCCTCGGCGCAATGGACACACCCGCGACCGCAGCGGCCGAACGCGCCTCCCTCGCCGCCGTGCCGGCGCGGCGCGTGCCGTGTGACCGCGAGGCGGTGAGTCGCCCGAGTGACGGGCGGAGCGAACAGCGCGTGCTGGCTTCCTCAGGAGGATGTTGTGTGCCTCGGGCGCCGAGACGCGCGAATCGCGGCGCGGTCCAGGCGGCCCGGAGTGCACGCCGAGGCCGCGCCTCGCGCCGCTCGCCCCGCCCGTAGGACCGGCGAGGGGGGCCAGACCTCTGCCGCTGATGGTGGCGTGCGCCGCGGCTGCCGCGAGCCCTTCCGCAGAGCCTATCGCACCCCCGCATAAGCGCGATCGAGCCGCGGCAGAAACGCGGTCGCAAGCCCGAGCAGCGGCAGAAAGGAGACGAGGCGATAGACGGTGCCGATGCTCGTCGCGTCCGCGAGCACGCCGAGAGCGGCGGCGGCGATGCCGCCAAGACCGAAGGAGAAGCCGAAGAACATGCCTGAGACGAAGCCGACGCGGCCGGGCAGCAGGTCCTGTGCATAGACGAGGATGGCGGAGAAGGCCGACGAAGTGATGATGCCGATCACCACCGCGAGCACGCCGGTCCAGAACAGGGTGGCGTAGGGAAGCGCGAGCGTGAAGGGAAGCGCGCCGAGGATGGAGAACCAGATCACCGGGGCCCGGCCGACCCGGTCCCCGACCCAGCCGCCGAGCACCAGCCCGGCCGCGAGCCCTGCCATGTGCGCGAACAGGAAAAGCTGCGCCGTCTGCACCGACACGCCGAAGGTCTCGATCAGGTAGAAGGTGAAGTAGCTCGTCAGCGCCGCCGAATAGAAATTCTTCGAGAAGATCAGCACCACGAGCACGGCGAGGCCGACCAGCACCGTGCGACGGCCGGCGCGCGCGGGCAGCGCGGCCCCTGCTCGGCCAGGCGCGCGCCACGCCTGCGCATACCAGCTGCCGACACCGGCGAGGATGAGTGCGGCGAAGAGCGCGAGCAGCGAGAACCAGATCACCCCACGCTGCCCGACCGGCACGACGACGAAGGCGGCGAGCAGCGGCCCGAGCGCCTGCCCCGTATTGCCCCCCATCTGAAACACCGACTGTGCGAGCCCGTAGCGTCCACCGGCCGCCGCGCGCGCCACGCGCGATGCTTCCGGGTGGAACACCGCCGACCCGCAGCCGACCAGCATCGCCGCGAACACGAGAAGCGGGTAGGCATCTGCCGTCGAGAGAAGGACGAGGCCCGCAAGCGTGGCGACCATGCCCCCTGTCATCGAGTAGGGGAGCGGCGTGCGGTCCGTGTAGAGGCCAACGGCGGGTTGCAGGAGCGAGGCCGTGCACTGGAAGGCGAGGGTGAGCAGCCCGATCTCGGCGAAGTCGAGCGCATAGGCGTCCTTGAGGATCGGGTAGAGCGCCGGCAGCAGCGACTGCATCGTGTCGTTCAGGAGGTGGCAGAAGCTGAGCGACAGGATGATCGGCAGGCTCGCGGCAGGCTTCGGGGGCGGTGCCGCGGCGGCAGGCGTAGAGGAGGACACGTCTATCAGGCTAGAGCAGACCGCGCACGCCGGGAACCGGCCGTGCGGGCAGAGCTGCCCCCATGGCGAAGGCGGACACGGGGGGAGCGTGGCGCGATGCGCGCGCGATCTCTGGTCGGGCGTGCTGAAGGCGAACCGCCTTCCGTTGCTCGCGACGCGTCGAGCGGTCGGACCGGCCGCGCCGCGCGCTCGTATGGCGTGCCTGCGCCCTGCCGACGCCTCGCGAAACGCGAAGGGCCGCCCCTTGCCGGGGCGGCCCTCGTCAGCAGACCCGGGAACGGCTCAAGCCGAGCGGAGGTTCGTCGCAGCCGGCTTGCCGCGCTCCATCGAGACCTCGAAGCTGACCCTCTGGCCCTCGTTCAGGCCCGAGAGACCGGCGGCCTGAACGGCGGTGATGTGCACGAACACATCCTTGCCGCCCTGGTCGGGCACGATGAAGCCGTAGCCCTTGGTCGGGTTGAACCACTTGACGATTCCGGTGGCCATCTCTGGCGCTCCTTCGCTTGACGTGACGCCGCGCGACCGCCGCACGGCGGGAGACAACCGGGTGTTCGGGGAGTGAGCCTCAGGCGCCCGGTAGCCTCGTGGTCCGGAGAGCCGATCGGTCAGTCGAGCCAAACGCGATTGCGCCACCAACACGCGCAGGGTTTCGCCCGCCGGTCAACCACAATCGCACGGCATCGCGGCCGCCAAGCGGCGGGCGGGGGCGTGACGATGAGCACGGCGGGGCGGCAGAAACGAAAAGGGGGCCATCCGCGGATGGCCCCCGATCGGTTCCGCCACGGCCGCGTGGCCGGGGCGCTGCCGGTCAGATGGCGCGCAGCATCGCGGCCGCTGCCTTGCCGCGCTCCATCGAGACCTCGAAGCCCACCTTCTGGCCCTCGCTGAGGCCCGGGAGGCCTGCCGCCTGGACGGCGGTGATGTGCACGAACACATCCCTCCCGCCCTGGTCGGGGACGATGAAGCCGAAGCCCTTCTGGGCGTTGAACCATTTCACGGTGCCTGTGGCCATGTGGCCCTCCTTTGGAACAGCACGTCACGTCGGGCGAACATCGCCTGACGTCGGAACAACCGGGATTTTCGGAAGCGAAGGTCGAGGAGCCCGGTGTGAGCCGGAGTTCCGCCAAGGCCGAACGCGCGAAACGCACGATTGCATTGCCATGTGCGCAGGTCGCAGCGGACGGGTCAAGCACAATCGGCCGCTTGCCGACCAGCCATGCGAAAAGGGGGCGCCCCATCGGAGCGCCCCCTCGACCTGATCCGGCAGGCGATGGCCCGGTCGCCCGGGCCATCCTGGGGCGATCAGAAGTCCATGTCGCCCATGCCGGCGCCAGCGCCACCGGCCGGCGGGGTCTTCTTCTCCGGACGCTCGGCGACCATCGCCTCGGTGGTGATGAGCAGCGAGGCGACCGACGCGGCATCCTGAAGTGCCGTGCGCACGACCTTGGTCGGGTCGATGATGCCGGCCTTCACGAGGTCCTTGAACTCGCCGGTCTGGGCGTCGAAGCCGAAGTTGTAGTCGTCGTTGTCGAGCACCTTGCCGAGGATGACCGCACCGTCCTCACCAGCATTGGCGCTGATCTGGCGCAGCGGCGCCGTGATCGCCTTGCGGACGATCTCGATGCCGTAGCGCTGGTCATCGTTGTCGACCTTGACCTTGGACAGGATCTGGCTCGCGCGGGCAAGCGCGGTGCCACCACCCGGAACGATGCCCTCCTCGACCGCCGCACGGGTCGCATGCAGGGCGTCGTCCACCCGGTCCTTGCGCTCCTTCACCTCAACCTCGGTCGAGCCGCCCACACGGATCACGGCCACGCCGCCCGCGAGCTTGGCAAGCCGCTCCTGCAGCTTCTCGCGGTCGTAGTCGGAGGTGGTCTCCTCGATCTGCGCCTTGATCTGGTTGCAGCGGCCCTGGATGTCGGCCTTCTTGCCGGCACCCTCGACGATCAGCGTGCTCTCCTTCTCGATCACGACCTTCTTGGCCTTGCCGAGCATGTTGAGCGTGACGTTCTCGAGCTTGATGCCAAGATCCTCGCTGATCACCTGGCCGCCGGTGAGGATCGCGATGTCCTCGAGCATGGCCTTGCGGCGGTCACCGAAGCCAGGCGCCTTCACGGCCGCGACCTTGAGCCCGCCGCGCAGCTTGTTCACCACGAGGGTGGCGAGCGCCTCGCCCTCGACATCCTCGGCAATGATCAGGAGCGGCTTGCCGCTCTGCACCACCGCCTCGAGCAGCGGCAGCATCGGCTGCAGGCCCGAGAGCTTCTTCTCGTGGATGAGGATGTAGGGGTTCTCGAGCTCGGCGATCATCTTCTCCGCGTTCGTGACGAAATACGGAGAGACGTAGCCGCGATCGAACTCCATGCCCTCGACAACGTCGAGCTCAGTCTGGATGCCCTTCGCCTCCTCGACCGTGATCACGCCCTCGTTGCCGACCTTCTGCATCGCCTTGGCGATCATCTCGCCGATTTCGCGCTCACCGTTGGCCGAAATCGTGCCGACAGCGGCGACTTCGTCAGAGGTCGAGATCTTCTTCGAGCGCTTCTTGAGGTCCTCGACGACCACGGCCACGGCCTTGTCGATGCCGCGCTTGAGGTCCATCGGGTTCATGCCGGCAGCGACCGCCTTCGCGCCCTCGCGCACGATCGCCTGGGCGAGAACGGTGGCCGTCGTCGTGCCGTCACCGGCGACGTCGTTGGTCTTCGAGGCCACCTCGCGCACCATCTGCGCGCCCATGTTCTCGAACTTGTCGGCGAGCTCGATCTCCTTCGCGACCGTCACGCCGTCCTTCGTGATACGGGGCGCGCCGAAGCTCTTGTCGAGCACAACGTTGCGGCCCTTGGGCCCCAGCGTCACCTTCACGGCGTCAGCGAGGATGTCGACGCCGCGGAGCATCCGCGTGCGCGCATCCGCGCCGAACTTCACGTCTTTTGCGGGCATGTCTTCTCGTCCTTGTTCCTGATTGGGGTTTCGACGTCAGAGGAGCATCCGGCGAGAGATCAGGCGGCCTTCTTCTTCGCGGCCGAGACCTCGATGACCCCCATGATGTCGCTCTCCTTCATGATCAACAGCTCTTCGCCGTCGATCTTCACCTCGGTGCCGGACCACTTACCGAACAGAACGCGGTCACCCACCTTCACGTCGAGGGCCACGATCTCGCCCTTCTCGTTGCGGGCGCCGGGGCCCACCGCCACCACCTCGCCCTCCATGGGCTTCTCCTTGGCGGTGTCGGGGATGATGATGCCGCCTGCCGTCTTCTCCTCGGCGGTCACGCGGCGCACCACCACACGGTCGTGCAGGGGACGAAACTTCATCGGGAGCTCTCCTGGCGTTTGATCAAGGACATCCCCGTGCGCGCGCACCGGCAACTGACCGTTGCTAGCACTCGCGCCCGAGGAGTGCTAACGATCTAGGCCTAGCCCCGCGCCAAGTCAAGGGTGGCAGCACTCCGGGCGATCTGCTGCCAAGACCCTGATAACGCGACGTTTTTTCTTTCCGTGCCACGCTTCTTGCTGGCATCCTTCCCGATCCAGGGAATGGGGCGCCAGCACACAAAGGTATGGAGGAACAACCTGATATGACCGTCTCGCTCTCTCGCCAGCTTCAGGGATACAGGCTGACGACCGCGAAGATCCTCTACCACCTTCCCGACCATCCGAGCCTTCTGCAGACCTTCGTCTGGCAGAACTTCGACCTCGCCCCCCGGTTCCCGGAACTGAACCGCTTTCTGGCCTTCTGGCAGCGCGAGATCGAGGGAAAGCTGCACTCGGTGAGCGTCGCCTCCGCCGAGCTGATCAGCCCGGTGGAGCTCCGCTTCGCCCAAGGCGTGTTCTCGCTGCACTGACCGCGCGCTAGGGCGCGTCGTTGAGACCGGCCGCCGCCGCCGCCTCGCGCGCCTGCCGTCCGCGTCGGAGGAGCCAGAGCCCGAGCGCGGCGGAGCCTGCGAACAGGGCGAGCCCGAGCGCGAGCTGGACCGCGCCATCCACACGCACGCCCTTGCCGAGCAGCGCGAACACCACTGTCTGCGGGACGTAGCCGATCGCCGACCCAAAGAGAAACGGGCCGAGCGGCACCCCCGACAGCCCGGCGAGGAGGTTGAGGGCAAGGTTGTTGCCCACCGGCAGGAGCCTCAGCGTGAGCGTGGCGGTGAACGGGTTCGCGGCGATGAAGCGGTCGAGCCTCGCGAGACGCCCCGAAAAGGCCCGCTCGATTCGCCGCCTGGCCCACTCCCGCCCGACGGCGCGCGCCCACAGGAAGGAGCCAGCACACCCGATCACCATGGCCGCAAGCCCGAGCAGCGACCCCATCAGAGCGCCGAAGGCCGTCCCGCCCGCGAAGGCGACCGCCTGACGCGGCACCCCGACCATGCAGGCCGCCGCGCCGAGGACCACGAAGACGAGCTCGCCGGGGATGCCGAGTCGGGCCGTCGCTCGGCCGAGGAAGCCCGGGTCGAGCACGCCCCACTCGCGCAACGCGCGCAACAGCACGCCGGCTGCGATCAAGCCGCCGAGCAGCAGGATCGGCTTGCCAAGCCGGGCGAGGCGCACCCGTCAGGCCCCTTCGTCGCGGCCGGGAAGGCGGATCGCAACCGGCCGCTTCCAGCGCCGCTGCAGCCACATGACGCCGAAGAGGTCGGCCACGCCGACGGCGAGCCGGTCGAGCGTGCCGTAGTTAGAGCGACCTCGAAGCCTCGGGCGGTGGTTCACCGGCACGCTCACCACCCTCCCGCCGGCGCGCAGGAACAGCGCCGGCAGATAGCGGTGCATGTGGTCGAAACGCGGCAGCTCGAGGAAGTCCTCACGTCGGAACAGTTTCAGCCCGCAGCCGGTGTCGGGGGTCGCGTCGCCGAGCAGCGCCGCTCGGACCCGGTTCGCGATCCGGCTTGTCAGCCGCTTCACCGCTCCGTCCATGCGGTGGACGCGATGGCCGGCCACGAGCACGGGGCCTTCTGCGGCCTCCGCCTCGGCGAGCGCGCGGCGGAACAGGGCGGGGATGTCCGCCGGGTCGTTCTGCCCGTCACCGTCGAGTGTGGCGATCCACGTTCCCCGCGCGGCCTTCACGCCGGAGATGATCGCCGCGCTCTGGCCGAAGGAGCGCGGGTGGCGAATCCGCACGAGCCCGCCCATGCGCGCGGCCTCGGCGAGCCGGTCGGCCGTGTCATCGGTCGAGCCGTCGTCGACATAGACGATCTCGACCCCGCCGAGCGGAGCCGTGGCGGCGCGGATCTCCGCGATCAGGGGGAGGATGTTGGGCCCCTCGTTCCGCACCGGCACCACCACGGAGAGAAGCGGCCGCGCGGTGTCTTCCGGCGCGGGTGCCGGCGCCTCGGTCTCGGGCGCGTGGCTCTTCATGCTGGCGTGCTGTGCGGCTGCGGAGCGTGTCGCTCGGTCGGGGCTGACCGGATGCGGGGACTGCTTGATTTCGCCCCCTCGCGCGCCATACCAGAGGGGGAGGGGGGCGGCAAGCGAGGCGCCGCCCCGAAGCTCGCAAGCGCGAGGACCGATCCCGACAATGCCCTTCGACACCACCTGGCCGCCGCTTGACGCCGACACTGCCGAGCGGGAGCGGGCCGGTGATGCCGCCGTCGCCGCATGGCTCCTCGTCGTCGCCGGCATGATCGTGGTGATGGTCGCGCTTGGAGGCGCGACGCGGCTGACCGGCTCTGGCCTCTCGATTATGGAATGGCGGCCGCTCACGGGGTGGCTGCCGCCGCTGTCGGAGGCGGAGTGGAACCGCCTGTTCGCTCTCTACCGCACGATTCCGCAATATCTCGAGGTCAATCGCGGGATGGACCTCGCCGGCTTCAAGGAGATCTTCTGGCTCGAGTATCTGCATCGGCTGTGGGGCAAGCTGATCGGCGTCGTCTTCGCCGGCGGCGCACTCGCGCTCGCGCTTGCGGGGCGGCTTCGCCGGAGCCTCTGGCCTCGGCTCGCGCTCCTGTTCGGCCTCGGCGCGCTGCAGGGCCTGCTCGGCTGGTTCATGGTCGCCTCCGGCTTCTTTCCCCATCGCACTGCGGTCAGCCCCTACCGGCTGACGATGCATCTCGGCCTCGCCTTCCTCATCTTCGCCGCCGTGCTTTGGACGGCGCTCGACCTGTTGCCGAGCCAGCGATCCGGCCGCGTGGCGCCACGGCCCCTGGGGGCGAGTGTTCATGTCGCCGGGGCGCTCGCGGTGGTGACGATGATTGCCGGCGGGTTCGTGGCCGGCACGCGGGCAGGGTTCACCTACAACACCTTCCCCCTGATGGACGGGGCCCTGGTGCCGGCGGGCTATGGCGATCTGAGCCCCTGGATCCTCAACTGGTTCGAGAACCTCGCCGCCGTCCAGTTCAACCATCGCCTGCTCGCGACGGCGACGCTTGCCGCCGCCCTTGCCACCGCAGCGTTCGCTTGGCGCGCCGGGCCGCCGTGGCGCGCGCCCGTGCTTGTCTTCTCGGGTTTGGTCGTCGCGCAGTACCTGCTCGGTATCGCCACCCTCCTGCTCGTCGTGCCGGTCACGCTCGGCACGCTGCATCAGACGGTCGCGGTGCTGCTCGTCGGGGCGTTCGTCGTCTGCGCCCACCGCTTGCGCCCGGCTGTAGCATGATCACCGCGTGATGGAAGGCGGCGAGGGAGATACAACCGCCTCCTTGCAGGCCGAGGTCGAGGTCCTCAGGATCGCCTGCGCGATGCTTGAAGATCGCGAGCGGCGACTGCGCGACTTCGCCTATGCATCGGGCGACTGGTTCTGGGAACAGGACGCGTCGCTGCGCTTCACCTGGCTCTCGCAGCGTGACGTTCCTCCTGGGGGAGATGTGCTCGCGCCGAGGCTCGATGACCCGATGCTCGGCCGAACGCGCGAGGAGAACGCCATCCGCGAGCCCGGTGACGAGGCGATGTGGGCACGCCATGCGGAAGACCTCGCCGCGCGCCGGCCGTTCCGTGACCTCACCTACCGCTCCAGGCGCGGCGCCGACAAACCCCTCTGGGTGCGGATCAGCGGCGTGCCGGTGTTCGGACCGGATGGCACGTTCCAGGGCTATCGCGGTATCGGCCGCGACGTCACTGCCGAAATGGAGGCGACGCTTGCGGCGCGGCGACAGACCGCTCTGCTTCGCGATACGCTCGACCGTCTTCCCGTCGGCATCGTCCTCTATGACGCCGAGCGCAGGTTGATCTGGGCGAACGCCACCTATGGACGCATGGCTGGCGTCAACCCTCAGATCCTCCGGCCCGGGCGGACGCTCGAGGAGATCGTGCGCGACTTCGCCAAAGCCGGCGCCTACGGCCCAGGTGACCCGGAGGCCGAGGTCGCGGCCGTGCTCGCGATCGACCGGACGCGCCCGTTCCGGCGCACGCGCCGGATGCCCGACGGGCGGAGCATCGACGTGCGCTACGAGCCGATGCCGGATGGCGGCCACGTGATCTGTGCCCTCGATGTCACGCCGCTGATCCAGGCGGAGGCGGAGGCACGCGCCCGCGCGCATGAGCTCGACATGGTGCTCTCCCGGCTGCGCAGCGGCGTGTGCGTCTTTGGGGGAGATCGCAGCGTCCGGCTCTGCAACAGCCGCTACACGGAGCTCCTCGGCCTTCCCGTGGACTCAGTCCGCCCAGGCACGACTTTGGCGGCGGTCCTGCAGCTGCTGCGCGACCGCGGCGAGTTCGCTTCGCTCGACGCCGACCGCTACGTCGCCGAAGTGCTCGCGCGCGACCGTTCGCGGCCGAACCACCTACGCCGGGTGAGGCCGAACGGTGCAGTGCTCGACATCGTCTCCGACCCGCTTCCCGACGGCGGGTTTATGATCACCGTGACCGACATCACCGCGCTGGCCCGCGCCGAGGACGAGGCGCGCGCGCGGGCCGCGATGCTCGATGCCATCCTCGACAACCTGCCCCACGGCGTTGCCGTCTATGATCGGTCCCGGTCGGTGACGATGTTCAACCGCGCCTATGCCGAGATCATGCGCGGCGCGCCGATCGCGATCGGCGATACGCTCGAGGCGGTGATCCGACGCCGCGCCGCCGCCGGGGAGTACGGGCCGGGCGACGTCGACGCCGTGATCGCGCGCGAGCTCGGGCGCGACCTCTCGGTGCCGCAGCGCCGCCGGCGGGTTCGCCCGAACGGCACTGCGGTCGATGTCCGCACGGCACCGCTGCCGGACGGCGGCCATGTCTCGGTGGTGACCGACATCACGCCGGTGGTCGAGGCAGAGGCGGAGGCGATGCGCCGGGCGGCGATGCTCGATACCATGCTTGAGCACATCCGCCACGGCATCTGCATGTTCGACCGCGACCGCCGTGTCGTGATCGCGAACCGGATGGCCGCTCAGCTTCTGCAGCACCCGCCTGGCTTCCTCGTTCCGGGCCGGACGCACGAGGAGATGATCGGCGCGCTTTTGGCCCGCGGCGAGCTCGGCGAGGGCGAGGCGGCGGAGCAGCGGGCGCGCGCGTTGCTGACCCAGGATCGCTCCATCGCCTCGATCTATCGGCGCACGCGCAACGACGGCCGGGTCCTCGAGGTCAGGTCCGACCCCACCCCGGACGGCGGCTTCGTCATCACCTACACCGACGTGACCGACCAGACCGCCGCCGAGGAGAGCCTGCGCGCCGCGAAGGAGCAGGCGGAGGCCGCGAGCCGCGCCAAAAGCCAGTTCCTCGCCACGATGAGCCACGAGTTGCGCACGCCGCTCAACGCGATCATCGGCTTCTCCGAAGCGTTGATGCGAGACCCGGGAAGGCATGGGTCTGCGAAGATCGCCGAGTATGCCTCATCCATCAACGAGGCCGGCCGCCACCTGCTCGCGCTCATCAACGACATCCTCGATGTCGCCCGCATTGAGGCGGGCAGGATCGACCTCGCCGAGGACCGCGTCGACATCGGGCGGCTCGCCGAGAGCTGCCGGCGCCTGATGGAGCCGACGGCACGCACCATGGGCGTGACACTCACCCTTGCCGTTCCGCCCGACCTCCCGCCGGTGCGGGGGGATGAGCGTCGGCTTCGCCAGGTGCTGCTGAACCTCGTCTCCAACGCCGTGAAGTTCTCGGGCTCGGCCGGCAGCGTCAGGGTCTCCGCCCGAGTCGAGGAGGATGGCCGGCTCGTCGTGGCGGTCTCCGACAACGGCATCGGCATCGAACGCTCGGAGCTCGAGCGGGTGTTCCAGCCCTTCACGCAGCTCGACAGCTCGCTGTCGCGCCGTTTCCAGGGAAGCGGGCTCGGCCTCTATCTCTCGCGTGCTCTGGTCACTGCCCATGGCGGCACCCTGCATCTCGAAAGCCCTGGGCGGGGGCAGGGCACGACGGCGGTGATGACGCTTCCCGCAGGCCGCGTCCTCGGGCCCGTTGCCGCACCCTCCCTGACCGCGCCCCGTTCACCGAGGAGCAGCCTTCCATGAGCCATCTCGAAACGACCGATAGGCTGTTCTTCGGCCGTGAGGAGAGCCGGATCGACCGCGAGAGTGCGGCGCAAATCACCGCGGATGCTCTCGCCGGCATGGACGACGGCGAGCTCTTCCTCGAATACCGCGAGACCGAGGCGCTCGCGCTTGAGGACGCTCGGATACGCTCGGCGAGCTTCGATTCGGCACTCGGCTTCGGGCTGCGCGCCGTCTCGGGCGAGGCGGTCGGATACGCCCATGCGGGCGAGATCAGCGAGGCGGCGCTCCGCCGGGCGGCGGAGACGGTGCGGGGCGTGCGCACAGGACGCGGCGGGACAATGGACATCGCGCCGCGTAGCACCAATGCCCGACTCTACGTCCCGGACAACCCGGTTGCCGGCGTGGATTTCGCGGCCAAGACGGCTCTGCTCGGCGAGATCGACGCCTATGCCCGGGCCCACGACCCGCGCGTGGCGCAGGTGATCGCGACGCTCGCGGGCGAATGGCAGGCGGTGCAGATCCTGCGCGCCGACGGCGTGCGGGTGGCTGACCTGCGCCCGCTCGTGCGGCTCAACGTGACCGTGGTGGTTGCCTCGGGAGGTCGGCGCGAGAGCGGTACCTACGGCACGGGCGGACGGTATGGCTATGCCCCTCTTCTCGACCCGGCGATTTGGAAGCGTGCGGTGGACGAGGCGCTGCGCCAGGCGCTGGTCAATCTCGAGGCCGTCGCTGCCCCGGCGGGAGAGATGGAGGTGGTGCTCGGCCCGGGCTGGCCGGGGATCCTCCTGCACGAGGCGGTCGGGCATGGGCTCGAGGGGGACTTCAACCGCAAAGGGATCTCCGCCTTCGCGGGCCTCGTCGGCCAAAGGGTGGCAGCGCCCGGTGTGACGGTGGTCGATGACGGCACGCTGCCCGATCGCCGCGGCAGCCTCACCGTCGATGACGAAGGCACGCCTTCCGGCCGAACAGTGATGATCGAGGACGGGATCCTGCGCGCCTTCATCCAGGACCGGCAGAACGCCCGGCTGATGGGTGTTTCGCCGACCGGCAACGGCCGCAGGCAGTCCTTCGCGCATGTGCCGATGCCCCGCATGACCAACACGATTATGCTTGGCGGGGATCATGCTCCGGAGGAGATCATCGCCTCCGTCGGCCGCGGCCTCTACGCCGTCAATTTCGGCGGCGGCCAGGTGGACATCACCTCCGGCAAGTTCGTGTTCTCCGCCGCGGAGGCCTATCTCATCGAGAATGGGCGGATCGGCCCCCCCGTGAAGGGAGCGACACTGATCGGCAACGGGCCTGACGCGCTGACCAAGGTGACGATGATCGGCAATGATCCGGCGCTCGACCCGGGGATCGGCACCTGCGGCAAGAACGGCCAGGGCGTGCCGGTCGGCGTCGGCCAGCCGACGCTGAAGCTGCGCGGCCTGACCGTCGGCGGCACGGCGGTGCGCTGAAGCGGGTCTCGAACGTCGCTCCTGCGGCAGCGATTCGCACTGTCGCGAGGCGCATCAGCGCGCACGTCCAAGGTGGCCATAACTCGCGACGATGGTGCCGCCGTCGTGCCCCGCCCGATGGGCGGCGCGACATGCGATCCGTCACCGGATCGAACCGGAACCGGCCTGGGTCTTGGGCCCGCCGGCCAAACCTTGCGTCGCCGTCGTCGTGCCGAGGCGACCTGCCCGCTCCGCTACAGCGCGCCCTCGACGAAGAGGCGGGAGACGTCACCACTCCAGACGGTCTCGTAGCACTCGAGCCAGCGGTCGGCGAGCGTCCGACCTGTTGAGGCGATCTCCTCGAGCGGCGCGAGATACACCTCCTCGCCCTTGTCGCGCGCGACGAGGCCGCGTCGGGCGATCGCCACCACCTCCTGCGCAAGCCTCTGCACGGTGCCGTCACACCACGGCGCCGCGAGCCCGAGCCGGGGAACCTCGCGGTGCAGCGCCTGGAAGTCGCCGCAAGGATGGTCGGTGATCAGGGCGAGCGCCTCTGCCTGTGCCGCGCGGTCGTAGAGCAGGCCGGTCCAGAGCGCAGGCAAAGCCATGAGCATCTCAGGCGGGCCCGAATCCGCCCCGCGCATCTCGAGATAGCGCTTGAGGCGAACCTCGGTGAAGACGGTGGTGATGTGGTCGGCGAAATCGCCCATCGTCGGCCGCTCGCCCGGAAGGCCCGGCAGCCGCCCGGCGAGGAAGTCGCGGAAGGATTGTCCCGCGACGTCGATGTAGCGGCCGTCGCGCACCACGAAGTACATCGGCACGTCGAGCAGATACTCGACCCATCGCTCGAAGCCGAACCCTGGCTCGAACACGAAGCTCGGGATGCCGCAACGATCCGGATCGGTATCGGTCCAGACATTCGCGCGGAAGCTTCGGAACCCGTTCGGCCGGCCCTCAGCGAAGGGCGAGTTGGCGAAGAGCGCGATTGCGACCGGCTGCAGCGCGAGCGAAATACGGAATTTCTCGACCATGTCCGCCTCGCTCTCGAAGTCGAGGTTCACCTGAACGGTCGATGTGCGCAGCATCATGTCGAGGCCGAGCGCGCCCCGCTTCGGCATGTAGCGCCGCATGATCGCGTAGCGGCTTTTCGGCATCCACGGCATGTCCTCGCGCCGCGCAAGCGGGTGGAAGCCGTGCGGCAGGAAGCCGAGCCCGAGCCGCTCGCCAACCGCGCGCGCCACGGCGAGATGCTCGTCGAGCTCTGCCTTCGTCTCGTGCAAATCAGCCATCGGCGCGCCGGAGAGTTCGAGCTGGCCGCCCGGCTCGAGCGACACGTTGGCGCGCCCGCGCCTGAGCCCGATGACGTTGCCGTTGTCCAGCACCGGCTCCCAGCCCGTCTCGGCGATGCCCTCGAGCAGCGCGCGGATGCCGTCCTCGCCCTCATAGGCAGGGGGCGAAAGGTGAGAGCGCCGGAACGGGATCTTCTCGTGCTCGGTCCCGATCCGCCACGCCGAGCGCGGCTTCGCTCCGCCCGCGATGTGCTCGACCATCTGCCGCAACGAGGTGATGGGTGTGGCGTCGGCTTCGGAAGGTCCCGACATGCTGGTGCTCGTCTGTCTCGTGTGCGGGCGCAGGAAGGTGGCCTGAACCGGGCCGGGGTTGGCTCAGCGGAGGTGGTGATCGCGCGGCCCGCCCGCCACCCAGTCCCCTGCAAGCGCCTGGAGGATGGCGAGTGTTGCCACGGCGGCCGTCTCTGCCCGGAGGATGCGGGGCCCGAGCGAGGCGACGCGACAGAAAGGGAGATCGCGCACGCCGTCAAGTTCGCGCGGAGCGAACCCGCCCTCGGGGCCGACCAGCACGGCCCACGGCCCGGCCGCGGCGGTGCGCAGAACCGTCCCGACCGGCGGAGCGAGGCCGGATTCGTCCGCGACGAGCAGGAGGCGATGCGGGTCCCACCCGGCGAGAACGGTGGCGAGACGAGCCGGCTCAGCGATCGCGGGAACGTCGAGGCGCCGGCACTGCTCCGCCGCCTCGGTCGCGATCGCGCGAAGCCGCGGCGCATTGGTGCGTGTGACGGCACTGCGTTCGGCCGTCACCGGGAGGATCCGCGTGACGCCGAGCTCCGTCGCCTTCTCGACCATCCATTCGAGGGTTTCGCGCCGAAGCACAGGCGCAAGCAGCCACAGATCGGGCGCCGGCTCCTGTGGTCGGGTTCTCTCCTCGAGCGCGAGCGTCGCTCCCCTGCCGAGTGTCGTGATGCGCGCGCGCCACTCGCCGTCGCGGCCGTTGAAGACGAACACCAAGTCGCCTGCTGCGCGTCGCATCACGGCGGCGAGATAGTGCGTCTGCTCCGGGGCAAGGCGGATCGTCGCGCCCTCGGCGAGCGGGTCGGGAACGAAGAGGCGGATCGGGCTCACGCGGTTGCGTCCACGAGCGAAGCCGCCAGACTATAGCGGCGATGCCGACCGCACATCCTGCCCCCGAGGCGACCGACCAAGGCGCCGCCGCCTCGGACATCCGCCCGCACGGCCTCGTCGCACTGCTTCCCTCCGCGTGGCGGCCCTACGCTCTGCTCGTTCGGCTTGATCGGCCGATCGGCACGTGGCTCCTGTTCCTGCCCGGGCTTTGGGGGCTCGCTCTCGGCGGCGCGCCGTGGCCCGACCCCTGGCTCGTCGTCCTGTTCGGCGTCGGCGCGGTGGTGATGCGCGGCGCTGGCTGCATCGTCAACGATCTGTGGGACCGTGACATCGACCGGCGCGTGGCGCGCACCGCCGGCCGCCCGCTCGCCGCAGGCGTGCTGTCGGTGCGCGAGGCGCTCGCCTTCCTGTTCGCTCTCCTGTGCCTCGGGCTCGCCATTCTTCTTCAGCTCACGCCGGCGGCGATCCTTCTCGGCGTCGCCTCGCTCGTGCCGATCGCGATCTACCCCGCGATGAAGCGCATCACCTGGTGGCCCCAGGCCGTCCTCGGCCTCACCTTCAACTGGGGGGTGCCGATGGGACATGCGGCGGCGACGGGTGAGGTCTCCGCTGCGGCCCTGGTTCTCTACGCCGCCGCCGTGTTCTGGACGCTCGGCTACGACACGATCTACGCGCATCAGGACCGCGAGGACGACGCTCTGGTCGGCGTGCGTTCGACCGCGCGCCTGTTCGGGGAGGCCACCCGACCTTTCCTCGCCGCCTGCTATGCCGCGACGGTCGCGCTCGCGGCAGTGGCTGGCATGATGGCGGGACTGTCGGCGCCCTACTTCGTGGGGCTTGCTGTCGCAGCCGCGATGCTCGCGTGGCAGGTCGCCCGACTTGCAATCGATGATGCCCCACTCTGCGGCCGGCTGTTCCGGGCCAATCGCAATGTCGGCCTCGTCATCGCCGCTGCCATCATCGCCGGCCGGGTCGCGTGACGGAGGACGAGGCCCGGGCGTTCATCCGCGCGCAGACACGTCCCGCATGCCCACCGCTCGCGCCTGAGCTGACGCTGCACCTTGCGACGGCCGTCACGCCGCTTTGGGAGGCGACAGAGGAGATGCTCGCTCAAGCTCGGCTCGAGCCTCCGTATTGGGCCTTCGCCTGGCCGGGCGGGCAGGCGCTTGCCCGGTACGTCCTCGATCATCCGGAGCTGGTGCGCAAGCGGGCGGTGCTCGACTTCGCCGCTGGGTCAGGCCTTGCCGCGATCGCCGCCGCGCGCGCCGGAGCTCGGCATGTCGTGGCGGCCGAGCTCGACCCGCTGGCCGCGGTGGCGGCTCGGCTCAACGCGGCCCTGAATCACGTCTTCGTCGAAACGGTCACCGGCGATCTTTGCGCAGAGCCGCCGGCGGGCTGGGACGTGATCCTCGCCGGAGATGTCTGTTACGATGCACGGATGACCGCGCGCGTGGTGCCCTGGCTCCGCAGCGCCGCTGCCCGCCCGGGCACGCTCGTGCTGCTGGCCGACCCGGGCCGCGCCTACCTGCCGCGCGAGGGGCTCGAACCGCTTGCCGCCTTCGACGTTCCGGTGACGCGCGAGCTCGAGGACCGCGAGGTGCGCAGGGCGGTCGTCTACCGGCTCATGCCGCCCTGAAGGACGGCATGGCGCCGAGGGTTGGCGTGGCGGCTGTGCGCGAACGAGACCATGGGCTGGTCCTGGCCAGCCTGAGTGCTGGCCGGGATCAGCGGCACATGAGAAGCGTCAGCATCGCATGCTCGAGCACATGCCGCGTCACGCCGCCGAGGATGAGCTGGCGCAGGCGCGAATGGCTGTAGGCGCCCATCACCTGGAGGTCGGCGCCGAACTCGGCAGAGGATGCGAGCAGCCCTGCGCCGACCGAGCCGTTCAGCGGCTTGAATTGGGCGCTTTCCGCCTTGATGCCGTGCCAGGCGAGATACTCGATCAGGCCGGCCGCATCGGGCCCGCGCCGCTGGTATTCGTCGGCGTGGAGCACCCGCACGGCTTCGGCGCGCTCGAGCCACGGCAGGGCGGCGGCGACGGCGGCGGCGCTCTCCGCGGTGCCGTTCCACGCGACCGTGATGCGCGTTCCGAGCGTGGCAGGAGCCGTCTTCGGCGTCACCATCACCGGCCTGCCGCTGTCGAACAGCACGGCATGCAGCGCATCGGACGTCGAGACATCGTCTCCGGCCTCTGGATGGGCGATCACCACTAGGTCGGCGAGGCGGGCCTGCTGGGCGATGACGTCCTCCTCGCGGCCGACCACGGTTCCGAAGCTCGCGGTCATTCGCCCCGCCGAGAAGGCGGCGGCCGGGTCGGAGACCGCGGGAATGCCATGCTCGGCGATGTAGCGCGCGAACATCTCCTGGACGCTTTTGGCGCGTTCGGCGCTCTCGCGCTCGGTCGCGGCCATCATCTCCTCGATCATCGCGCCCGAAAGCCCCTCGCCGGCAAGCGGTGCGACATCACGCGGGTCGATCCGAACATGCAGGCCGTGCACATGCGCCTGCCAGATCCGCGCCGCCATGAAAGCGGTGGCGAGGGCCGCCTCGCCAGCGGCGGTTCCGATCACCGGAACCAGGAGCTTTCGGTATGCCATCAGAGCCCCCTATTCGTTGCGCTTCGTGTCGGCCGACGAACCTATCACGCCCGAATCGCCGCATTCACCACGGCCTCCGCACGCTCTGCAAGCTCTTGCGAGGCGGCATCGAGCCGCGCCCAGGAGATTGGCCCTGGGTCGCGTGCGGCGAAGGCGCGGACGACGGCCGGGTCGGCGTCGGAGGCGTCGCCCCTGCGTGCGGCAAGCCGCGCCTCGAGCACCTCGAGCGGCGCCTCGAGCCACAGCCCCGCGAAGGGAACGCCGGCATGTCGGGCAACCTGTTCGATCTCGTGTCGTTCCGACTCCTTCAGGAACACGGCATCCAGCACCGCCGCGTGGCCGGCTGCGAGAGCCTCCGACGCGAGCGAGGCAAGCGCGTCATAGACTGCCGCCGCGGCGTCAGTGGTGTAGGCCGAGGCGGGAAGCCGCTCCTCCGGTGCGATGCCGGCAAGCCGCTTGCGATGCTCGTCGCTGCGCAGAACGAGCGCGCCCGGGGCGGGGCCGAGGCCGGGCGCGAGGCTGCGGGCGAGCGTGGTCTTGCCCGTTCCCTGCAGGCCGCCGATAGCGACGAGCACCGCGGGCGATGGCCGCAGATAGGCCAGGGCGGCGCGGAGAAACGCCTCGGCCTCGGCGCGTTCGCCCATCCGTGCGGTGACATGGGCGCGCACCATCGCCCGTGCTGAAAGGTAGAGCGGCAGGCCACCGACCAGGGCTGCGTCGCCGGTGCGCGCGACATAGCGGCCGAGCACGCGGTTCGATGCCGGCCGGCCTGCGCGTCGGTCGAGGTCCATCAGCAGGAAGGCGAGATCGTAGCCCGTGTCGATGGTCGCGAGGGCCTCGTCGAACTCGAGCGCATCGAACGGAACCGGGCGGCCCTGCCAGAGGCAGAGATTGCCGAGGTGCAGGTCGCCATGGCAGCGCCGAACGAAGCCGGACGCTGCGCGCTTCGCAAGATGGCTGCCGAGCCGGGCGAGGGTCGCTCCCGCTTGCCGCTCCCACGACGTGACCGACGCGGGGTCGAGGCCTGCGTCCCGGGCGGCAAGCGCGTTGCCCGCGACCACCCGCGCCATCGCACAGCCGAGATCCCAGTCGGAGACGGGAGGAAGCGAGGCGTGGAAGGCGGCGATCGAGTCGGCCAGGGAGTCGAGCAGGGCAGGGCCGAGCCCGCCGCGAGCCGCCACCCGGTCGAGGAAGTCGTCCTCCGGGATACGCGCCATGCGCACCACCCAGTCGAGCACCTCGCCCTCGCCGCCGAGCGCGAGCGTGCCGTCGGCGCGGCGGACCACCGCCACGACATCGCGGTAGAGGCCGGGTGCCGCAGGAGCGTTGAGCGCGACCTCCCGACGACAGAAGACTTCGCGCGCGGCGAGGGTCGAGAAGTCGAGGAAGGAGAGGCGGACCGGCTTCTTCAGCTTCCAGACCGTGTCTCGCCCGAGGAACACGCGGCTGATGTGCGTCTCGATGGGCGGGCCGCCTGCGAGTGCGGCGAGGAAGGCGACGACCTCCTCCTGGCCATCGCCGTGGCCGCTCACGGATAGAGCATCTCCGTCCGCCATGGCGCGTCCGGTCCTTCGCGCGAGAACAGGAGCCGTTCGTGCAGGCGGAAGGGCATGTCGCGCCAGAACTCGATCCGCACCGGCACGAGCCGGAAGCCGGACCAGAAGGGCGGGCGTGGGATCTCGCCAACCGCGAACTTGAGCCCGAACTCGGCCACGCGCTTCTCGAGCGCGAGCCTGCTCTCGAGAGGGCGTGACTGCTTCGACGCCCAGGCGCCGATCCGAGATCCACGCGGGCGGGACGCGAAATAGGCGTCCGCCTCCTCTGCGGAGACGGGCTCCACCCTGCCCTCGATGCGCACCGAGCGCGTCAGCGTCTTCCAGTGGAAGCAGAGGGCGGCGTAGGGGTTCGCGGAGAGCTCGGCTCCCTTGCGGCTCTCAAGGTTCGTGTAGAAGACGAAGCCGCGCGCATCGACGCCCTTGAGAAGGACCATGCGCGCCGAGGGCCGCCCGTCCGGCGTCGCGGTGGCGAGGCACATCGCGTTCGGATCGTTCGGCTCCGAGGCGGCGGCTTCCGCCATCCAGGCCTCGAAGCGGGCGATCGGGTCGTCAGTCGTCACGGTGTCGGGCATCGCCTGTCCTTGGTCCTGTTGCGCCGCACTTTGGCCCGGCGCGCGCCCCTGTCCAGAGCTCATCGGCTCGACCGCTTCGGCGGAAGCCTCTTGCCCGCCGCGCCCGAGGGTGCCACCAAGGCGGCCGCCATGAGACAGGACGTTGAGGCATGAACGAGGTCCGGGCAGCGGAAAGGGCGGCGGTGCCGACCGGCACTCTCATGCGTGGGCGCCGCGGCCTGGTAATGGGGGTTGCGAACGACCGCTCGATCGCCTGGGGGATCGCGTCGGCCTGCGCGGCCCAGGGAGCGACTCTTGCCTTCACCTACCAGGGCGAAGCGCTGCAGAAGCGGGTCGCGCCACTTGCGGCCTCCGTCGGGTCGGATCTCGTCCTGCCGTGCGACGTGACCGACGAGGCCTCGATGGACGCGACCTTCGCCGCGGTCGCCGAGAAATGGGGCAGGCTGGACTTCCTGGTCCATGCCATCGCCTGGTCGGACAAGGACCAGCTGAAGGGACGCTACATCGACACGACGCGGGACAACTTCCTGCGCTCGCTCGACATCTCCTGTTACAGTTTTACGGCATTGGCGCAGCGGGCGGTTCCTCTGATGGGCCCGGGCGGCGCTCTTCTCACCCTGACGTATCTTGGCGCCGAGCGGGTGACGCCGCACTATAACGTCATGGGCGTGGCAAAGGCGGCGCTTGAAGCGTCCGTTCGCTATCTCGCCGCCGACCTCGGCGGCCTTGGGATCCGCGTCAACGCCATCTCCGCCGGCCCGATCAAGACGCTCGCTGCCTCCGGGATCGGCGATTTCCGCTACATCCTGAAGTGGAACCAGTACAACTCGCCGCTGAAGCGCAACGTGACGATCGAGGATGTGGGCGGGGCAGGGGTCTATCTCCTGTCCGACCTCGCCTCGGGCGTCACTGGCGAGGTGCACCATGTCGATTGCGGCTACCACATCGTCGGCATGAAGGCGGTGGACGCGCCTGACATCTCGACGGTGTGAGCGCCTTGGCCGGATCATCTTTCGGCACCCTTTTCCGCTTCACGTCCTTCGGCGAGAGCCACGGGCCGGCGATCGGCTGCGTGGTCGATGGGGTTCCGCCCCGCATTCCGCTGACCGAGGCCGACATCCAGCCCTGGCTCGACCGACGCCGCCCGGGCCAATCGCGGTTCACCACCCAACGGCGGGAACCGGACGCGGTGCGGATCCTCTCCGGCACCTTCGAGGGGATGACGACCGGGCACCCGGTGATGCTTCTGATCGAGAACGTCGACCAGCGCTCGAAGGACTATGGCGAGATCAAGGACCGGTTCCGTCCGGGCCACGCCGACCTGACTTACCACCTCAAATACGGCATCCGCGATTGGCGTGGCGGTGGCCGCTCGTCGGCGCGCGAGACGGCCGTCCGCGTTGCCGCGGGCGCGATCGCGCGCAAGATCCTCGGCAACGGTATCCGTATCCGTGGCGCTCTCGTGCAGCTGGGGCCGCACCGGATCGACCGAGCGAGATGGGACTGGGGCGCGGTGGAGGAAAACCCGTTCTTCTGCCCCGACCGGACAGCCGCGGCGCTCTGGGAGGAGTTCCTCGCCGAGGTGCGCAAGCGCGGCTCCTCCACCGGCGCTGTCATCGAGGTCGTGGCGGAGGGCGTGCCGCCGGGGCTTGGTGAGCCGGTCTATGCCAAGCTCGACGCCGAGATCGCCGCGGCGATGATGGGCATCAACGCGGTCAAGGGCGTGGAGATCGGCGAGGGCTTTGCCGCCGCCGCTCTGTCGGGCGAGGAGAATGCCGACGAGATGCGAATCGACCAGGGAGGGCAGGTGCGGTTCCTTGCCAACCACGCGGGCGGAATCCTCGGCGGCATCTCGACCGGGCAGCCCATCGTCGTGCGCTTCGCGGTCAAGCCGACCTCGTCGATCCTCACGCCGTTGCGCAGCGTCGACAGCCACGGCCGCGACGTCGAGGTCGTCACGCGCGGCCGCCATGATCCGTGCGTCGGCATTCGTGCGGTGCCGGTCGGGGAGGCGATGATGGCCTGCGTGCTCGCCGATCACCTCCTGCGCCGACGGGCGCTCACGCCTGACGCGCCCGATCTGCCGATCCTGCCGCGACCTTGACCCGGCTCACGTGGCTTTGATTGTGCGGCGCAGCGTCGCTCTGCACATCATCAGGCTTGGGGAAGTGCTTAGCGCCCGTTTGACGTTGACGCCAAAGGGGTGGAGCTCATGCCCAGTTCAGCCATGAAGAGACGAGAGACAGCGAACGCGGCGGCGCGTCTTGTCGCGCTTGTCGGCAAGCGGCGCTGGAACGCGCGCATCGAGGAGGTGCGTGCTCGCGCTGCGGCGCAGCGGATCGCGGGTCGTGTCGTCGCCGAACGCCACGCTCTCGAGCTCGCCGTCGATCGCCTGGCCGCCGCGACGGCAACGCCGCGGACCCGCGCGGAAGCCGCCATCCTCTCCCTCGCCTCGGCGCTCGTTTCGCTCGCCGAGCGGCTGCCGCCTTCTGGCCAGGAGCGTCTCGCTACGGCGCTGGCTGCCGCCACCGAGGGGGAGGGAACGCTTGTGCCGCTGTTCCACCTCGTCCGTGTCGCCGCGCTCAACCGTGCCCGCGGCTTCACGGTCCGCTTCAGCGGCCTAGAGGAGGGCTCGATGCATGATCTCGTCATCGAGCGTGACGGGGCCGAAGCCGAGATCGTTGCCGCGGTTGTCTCGGCCGATGAGGGACGCTGGGTTCACAAGGGCGACTGGTTCGCGCTTGTCGATCGCCTCAACCCGGATCTCGAGCGTTGGCTCGCGGCCCACCCCGGGCGCTACCTTCTAAAGCTGACCCTTCCCGAAGGTCTCTCCGGCCCCGAAGGGCAGAGCCTCGTGCAGGAGCGGATCAACGCCCTGCTTGCTGAGGATCGGCGGAGCGACCACTCCGAGGCGGCCATCCTCAGGCTCGACCCCCTCCTGCTCGCTCAGAACGAAGCGAACCAGGCGGCTTTGATGCAGCGGCTTAGGGCGCAGTTCGGCCCCGAAGCCCATTTCGCGGTGATGGGGGGGGAGCGGTCGGTCTTCGTCATGGCCGCGCGGGCCGGGCGCGAGAATGAGGTCGCGGCTGTGCTTCGCCGCAGGCTCGCCGAACTTCCTGCGCGGCTCTCCGGGGGGCGCCCCGGCATCCTCGCCGTATTCATCGAGGATACGGATCGGACCGAGTGGCGCGGCTTGCGCGAGCGTCTCGAGATCGAGGGAGCGACGCGGAACTTTCTCACCGCCCCTGAGGCACGCCCCGTAATCGCCGTTACCTGCGCGAGCCGGTTCGAGCTCCTCGACATGCCGGAACCCGATGCGGCGCCGGGAGGCGAGCTCCGCTTCCGCAACCCCGCGCATCCGAAGGCGAAAGACGCCGCGCTTGCTCCGGCGGTGACCAACGCGGCCTAGCAGCCTGTCGGATTCCCGGGGTGCCTGGAATGGGGGCCTCTGCGGTGCATGACGCAGTTCATTCCGTTCAGCCGCGACCAGGCCTTCTT
>Ga0308396_1000426_pt1 | contig 28402 bp, 44 predicted proteins | sample Hotspr2SamplePe2_FD_202359 | JGI IMG/M metagenome (GOLD analysis project Ga0308396, IMG submission 202359) | Hot spring phototrophic mat microbial communities from Mushroom Spring, Yellowstone National Park, Wyoming, United States - 20050930_Pe2 ... | reverse complement strand
TATTTATAAAGAAAATGGTTTTGAGGTTGAAATAGATTTAGTAGAGTTAGATGTTTTAACATTTTTTGCCAACATTTTTGTTTTTGATAATGTAAATAATAAAGTTTTTATTAGAAGAATAAGATAAAAGATTAAAACAACAAATATTAAAAACCCCTTGACAAATTGTATAAAATGTGTAATAATGAAATTAGTTAAAAGTTAAATAAAAAATATGCGATCATTAGACATAAAACTAAACCTTTTACAAACAAAAATTTATTATCTTCTTGGCGAATTGTTATCAATTGGGAAAAACCTTCCGTCTGAAGAAAAAAATAAGGTAATTACTATCGTTGAACTGATAGATGAAGAATTAGATAAATTTATTAAAAGTTTTTCTGAAAAATAATATGTCAGTTCAACATTTACCAAAAGTCTGTCCAAAATGCGGAAGCTATATGGAGTTAGAATTTCAAAGAAATATTCAGCAAGGTCAAGAGGGTAGTGCTTGGTTTTGGGAATGTGTTTCACCAACTTGTAATTATTACGAAGAAGACAATGATTACGAACCTGAACCAGAGTTATAAATTTAATTTTTTAAAAAATATGAAAAAATTTTTCATAAAAAAATTCTTAACATTTAACGATTTGGGAGAAGAGATCGTGAGAAGTTTGTTTAGAATAGAAGTTGAAGATAAATTATTAGAAATTTTCAAATTTAAAAGCGAAGAAGAATTTGATAAAAAATTGAAAGAGGTTTTAGATGGAGCAAGAGGTCAACTTACCTTCTTCTTTGACAAAATTTCTTCTTCTAAAAACTTCTTCATCTTAAACTCTCTGATTACCCCTTTCAAAGGGGAAAACGCTAATTTCTTCATAAAAAAAATAGACCTGGAAACAGCAAAATTTTTTATTCCAAAAAAATTTATATCAGCCGTTGGCCATCAAGCAACGGCGGAAATGATAAGTGGCTTATTGGGTGTTAAAGTAGAAGTTAATCGTATTCAAATATTTTTTGAAATTGGAGACAAAGCCTTGGCTTTTGTGCCAAGGGAAAGACTTCCTGAAGGTAAAATTTTAAGCAAAGAAGAGTTATTAAAAATTCCTCTGGATATATTTTTTATCCAAAGGACTGCTTAATATATGATAAAAAAAATTAATTTTGAAAAAAAAGGATTAAATTTAAAAACCAAAATTTTAATCTTCTTAATTCTTTTTCTTCTTTTTGAATATCTAAATTATAAGTTTTGGACTAATTATACAATTCAAACTCCGATTATAATTAAATTCCAATCTCCAATCATAAAAAGAAACGAAGGCTATCCCTATAGGCAACCAACAAAAAAATCGCAGGAAAAGGCAAAATTTGGGCAAATTTTGGCATCCCAACATAGGGTTGAGAACCGAAAAGAGTTTCGACCTGAACTTGAGGCAATATATATTTACTTTGGCAAAGATATAACCGCCTATGCCATTGCAATGGCAGAAAGCGGGTTGAATTGTCAAAGAGTATCAAAAACAAATGACTATGGTTTAATGCAAATTCACCTTCCTTTACACCAATGGAGGTTTGATAAGTTCGGTGGTAAATGGGATGACTGCTTCGACAACGTAAAAGTGGCTTATCAAATATATAAAGAGCAAGGATTTAATCCTTGGGTTGTATACTCCACTGGAGTATACAAAGCATATTTAAAAGAAGCAGAAAAATTGATTAATAGTTATTTTGAAAACAAATAATATGCAAAAAAATGAAATTTTTTGTGATGGGGGATTGATAAATATAAATCAATTTTTAGCAAGAGGACAAGCAGTAGCCAAAGTAAATCATTCAAAAAATGAAAGACTTGAACTTTATCTTAACTCAAACCAAAACACTTCGCAAGAAGCAGAAATTTTTGCTTTGTTTGTCGCTATTTGCGAAGCAATAAGAACAAATAAAAAAATAATAAAATCAGACAGTCAATTCGTTATAAATTCAATTTTAAAAGATTGGAATATAAAAGAAGAAAGATTAAAGTTATCTATTTTGATTTTAAGATCTTTAATTAAACATTATAAGATTGATTTAGTTTGGATTAGAAGAGAAGAAAATTTATCAACCTAATTAAAAGTTAAAAGTTAGAAATAAATAATATGGCAGATAATAAAAGCATCACAAAAACAGGCTTGGCTTTTTCACCTGAGGCTTTAATCGAAAAAGCCATTAACGCAAAAGTAGATGTTGGAACGATGGAAAGATTATTGGCTATGAGAAAAGAATTAAAAGAAGAGTGGGCAAAAAGTGAGTTTTTTAGAGAAATGGCAGAACTTCAAAGTGAGTTGCCACCAATTAAAAAAACAAGACAAGTTAGAAACAAAGATGGCACTCTTAGATACACATACGCACCTCTTGAAGATATAGTATTACAAGTTAAAGATCTAATTAAAAAACATAATTTTTCTTATCAAATAAACAGCGAGGTTATAGGAGATAGAGTAAAAGCAATTTGTATTGTAAGACATATTGAAGGACATAGTGAACAATCTTCATTTGAGGTTGGGATTGACAAAGAAGGATATATGTCTGAACCACAAAAATATGCCTCTGCTTTAACATTTGCAAAAAGGTATGCTTTTTGTAATGCTTTTGGAATAATGACGGCAGATGAGGATGATGATGCTATCTCGGTCAAACCAACTTATACAAATGCTGAAAAAAGAAAAATTGCTGAATTTGATAAATTAGCAAAAGAAACCCAGCCGGCAACTGAAAAACAAAAACATGCAATTAGAGAGTTAATAAAAGCAAAAAAAATAGATTTTAAAGGAAATGTAGATAACTTAACTATGAAGCAAGCATCAGACATATTAACAGTTGCTTTAAAGAAAAAATGACAAATCAAATAGTTATTTATCCAGACGAGATTTCAAAATTAGCAGAAGAGGGAGGTAAATTAGTTTTTAAAAAAGAAGCAGAAGAGGAGTTGGTAAAGTTATTAAAGATTAAAAAGAAAATAGATGAGGCAATTGAAAGGGTAAAAGAGCAAATAAAACAAGCAGGGGAAAGTATTTTACCCAACTTTAAGGGGGTTGAGGGAAGAATGGTAAAAGCAATTTACTCTTATCACGGGGCAAAATACGAAATTCAAGACCCACAAAAAGCACAAGGGTTTTATAGAATAGTGGTTTACGAAAAACCAGACACGGAAGCGATTGACAACTATGTCAAAGAATACGGAGAGTTGCCAGAAGGAGTAGTTGCTAAAGAAAGGGAAAAAAGTTTGTCTTTGAGATTAAAAGACGAGGTTAAAAGTTTGGAAGAAAAAGTATGAAGTTAAGGTTGTCATATACACTTTTGGACTTTTGGCGACGGGGTAGAGTAGATGATGCCGTAAATTATTATCTTGGATTAAAAGAGATTGTAAGCAAAGAAATAGAGTTTGGAAAAGAGAAACATAAAGAAAATGAGGATGTGGTTAAAACTTTAAATAAGTTGTCAAAAGAGTTTGGGGGATTAAAGTTAAAAAATCCAAAATCGGAGTTAAAAATACAAATAGAATATAACGAGTTGTGGGATTTAGTTGGAGTGATAGATGTTTATGATGAAGGGGTGATATATGAGTTAAAGACTGGTAAAATCCCATCCGTTTCTTACTTATCCAGTTCCCAATTATCAATCTATACCTTACTTTGTCAATCTCAAAAACTACCAGTGGAAAAGATATACGTTATTCATTATGACGGGGTAAACACCGACTGGGCAATGAAGTGGTTTTATAATGAGATGATTGATGAAGCAAGGGATTTTATTGATGGTTTAGGATATGAGATTTATAAGTTTTTTAAGGAGAAGAAAATAATATGACATACTTAACTGTCCCACAACTGGCTAAAAAATACAATCTTCATCCAAAAGTGATATACCGCCTTATAAAAGAAGGCTTTCCTTTTAAGTGGAAAAAAGTTAGTTTTGAGGTTGAAAGAAAAGGGTATGCAAAAACTAAGTATCCACCCAGAAAAGTGATGGTGGTAAATGAAGGGGATTGGTTAAATATTCCCACCTTCATTAGAAATAAATTGAGGAGAGGAGAAAATAAGTTAAAAGTTAAAAACAATAAATAACTTGTTATAAGTCAAACTATGACACCACTTGAAAAAATGCTTTGGTTTTTAATCGGAGCAATAGCAACATTATTAATTTTAAGAAATACAAGGTTTTTTTAGTTTTAAGGCTCTTTGGTGTTGCTGGTGGAAACATTTCCCCAAAACCGTCATCTGCTGATGACGGGTCTCTAATCCCAACAGCAGGAGAAAAGAAGGGGAAGATGGGAGTTCGAGCCTCCCAAGAGCCACTGTTATAATAGGAATTGAAAGTTAATTCAGTTTCTATTGTAATAGAGACTGAAAAATATGAAAACAAACATCAAACAAAAAACAAGGGATTATTTAAAAGATTTAGGAGCTATCGTTGGCAATGTAGAGTTTTGGAATAAATACTCAAAAAAGTCAGTTGACCTCTTTAATCTTTTTGATATGATTGCTGTCTTTCGACACTCTGTCTGCGGTATTCAAGCAACTACTATGGATAATTTTCAAAAACATCATAAAAAGATGGTTGAAAATCCAATTCTAAATTACTGGCTTGACACCGACCAACCCGCCTATTTATTTGCTTGGCGAAAGTTAAAAGTAAAAAGAGGTGGAAAAAAGTATATTTGGAAGCCGTTAATTAGAGAGTATTATTTGGCTGATGTTAATGAAGAGCCATATTCAAAGTGGAAGACACAGGCAATAGATGGGCAAAGAGTAATTTGGAAGGATACGGAGGAGTTATAAGTTTATGTAAAAATATATGTTAATTTTAGTTATTTTTTTAACCATTTTAACAATTTTCATATTTATAAAAAAAAGAAAAAAAGAATATAATGTTTGTAGTCGTTGTGGTCAAATTGTTCAAATAAATAAGTTTTTATTTGGCTCATTGCATCCTTGCTCAGAAGATGGGAATGATATACATACAAGCCAAATAATAAGAAATAGGTATTTAATAAATTTAAAAATTTTACAAAAAAGAATAAGCGATGAGTATTTTAAAAATAAAAAGTTATAATTCAGGCATTTTCTCAATCTCTTTTAACAACTCCTCTTTATCAAACAAAAATCTATTTCCTACTTTTCTTTTAATCTTTGCTAAAAACCCATCTTTGAGCCAGCGTTTATAGGTGGCTGGACTAATTCTTAAAATCTTCATTACACCCTCTCTGCTTAAAATGTTTTCCCATTTTACCACAGGCTTGATTTAACATAATAAAAATCTCTATCAAATAAAGATTTATTGAGTTTATGGGTTTTTATTGGAATGTAAAAAACACAGTTGGGGTTTTGACAAAGATAAAATTGATTGGGGGAGCGAAGCAAAACATCTCCAACTTTATAAACTTTCTTAAAAACAACCTCCTTTTGACGACAATATGGGCAGTAGCGGTCGGTGTTATTGTTTTTTTTCATTTTTTTTTAGTTTTTAACTTTTAATCTTATTTAAAAACAGTATTCCCATACTCATCTTTTGAAAAAGCCTCATTCCACTCTTCTTTCAATCTTTTTATTGCTTCTTCTCTTGACAATCCTTGACTTAACCAATAATTTAATCTATAAGCGTTGTATTTTGAAAAGTTAATATTCATCTTTTCTAAAATCTTGTTTTCTGCATCAAAACCTAAATGGTCTAAAACATTAATCCCCAAAATTAAAACATCAACTATTTCACCTGCTATTGCTTGTCTTAAAGGTGCGTTTGTTTCAAGTTCTTCTTTGAGATTTGGAATTGATTTAAATTCTTGAAGTTCGTGAACTTCAGCCAAAAGCCTCAAAAACCTTTTTCCAACATCCGGCGTCTCTTCTTCATAAAGCATTTTTTCAAAGACCCTTTGATACGCTTGAAGTTCATTCAACCTCGTTGGTTTTTCTTTTGGTGGTTCTAAAATTTTTGGTCGATATTTTTCCATAGATTATTTTTTCTTTTTAAAAAACTTTCCTTGTTTTGCTAACTCATCCCATTTGTCGTGGCAGTCTGGGCATAAACCAACGGCGTTGTCTCTTGTATCTGGTCCTCCCATACTTTGAGGTATTATATGATGAATTTCTAATTTTTTTGGCTTTTCTCCACAATCAGCACAAACCCCTTTTTGTTCTTCTCTTACTCGTTTTTTTAATTCCTTTGGGAAGGCTAATAAAGAAATACTATATAAAGCAAGAGAAGAAAGGGCAAAAGTAGTAATTTCTTTTAAAGGTAATTTTGGCTTAAATCTTTCTGACATAAAAATTTAAAATGGCAATAACCCTGATGGTTTTATTTCTTCATCTCTTTTTTCTTTATTGTTTTCGTGTAAATATTTATCCACTACTCTTAAAGCCAAAGTCAAAAACACAATCATTGTATCGTTTTGTGGCATATTTGCTAACTTTTGAGATAGGATTGAAACAAAAACTGATATTGCCATAAAAACGGAATATCGTCCTGCTTCTTTTATGGCTTCCAAAATTGGTGATTTTTTCATATTTTTTATTTAACTTTTAACTCTAAAAGCCTTTTTTCAGCGTCATTTTTGTTAGTAAAGTATTCTCTTACATCAGTTAATCCGTGTTTGTTATAGTTTTTATAAACAACCCAAAATCCAAATTTTTTATTCTCTTTTATTCCTGTAATCATAGTTATCTAAACTTAAATATATTAGTGATAATATCTTTAACAAGAGAAAAGGCTAAAGCAAAAACAGTTCCTAAAATAGTAGCAACCATCCCCATCTTTACCTCAAAACCCTCAATCCATTTATCGTGTTTTTCAACCTTTTCAACCAACCCTTCACTACCATCTCCTTTTAACAATTCTTTAATTTCATTCACATTATCTTCAAGGCGTTTAAAACGCTCGTCTAAATATTCTTGAAAATATGGTGGTAGTTTATTTGTTTTTGTCATACTATTTTTTCCCAAAAATATAATCAATTAACAACTTTTTAATGTTTGATTTAGTCGCATCATATTTCGTCTGTAAAGTTTTGATTTGTTTTTGATAGTTAATTTCTTTCAATCCCCAATCTCTTTTAGCATTCTCATAGTCAAGTTTTAGTTGGTTATACTCTTGAGTTAATGTTATCAATTTTTCTTGATTACTGCTAAAAGTCTCATCGATTTCATTTAGTTTGGTCTGACAATCTTTTAATTGGTCTTGAAGCCTTCTATTTTCGTCATTAATAAGTGTGTTTTTTGCATTTAAATCTTTAATCTGTTGGTTTAAATTTTTAATTGTCTCATCTTTTTGAGATAATTGATTTTGTAAGTTTTGGTATTCTGATTTTAAGACATAGTTATTTTCAACTTCTTTTTTTTCAATAAACTCTTTTTTTACAACTACCCTATGCCACATCTCAACGCATACCTTAACACTTTCCTTGTTCTTTAAATCAATTCCTAAATAATAATCATTTAATTTCACCAACTCTTTTTTGGGTCTGATAAAGCCAATAACGTTTTTATATGAGTATTTTTTTAAGACACAAGGAGAGCCAAACGGGTCGTTTTGAGAAAAAGCCTCAAACCAATCAGTTGATTTTCCCTCTGTCTTGTGAACACCGGTGGCGACAGCTGTGTGTCCATACCCCCCACCCATTTTCTCATTCCAAACAACAATATCACCTGCTAAAGGATAAGCATCGGCAGTATTTAAAACAAAGTCAAACTGTTTAGGGTTATAGTTTTTCCACAAGTCTTTGGCATTTCCCCAAATATGGTCTAAACCTAATTCACTTACCCAGACATTAACCAATCCAACACACTGCCCTTTGTTTTGTGGCGTGTTGCCAACGCCACCCTTATTTATCCATTTGTTTATAAAATCTTTTAGTTTTTGTTCCATATTAAGCCAATCTCTCAACTATTACCTTACCACTGGTTGATGATGGAAAAGACAAAGTCCCCAAAGATGTCCAGGCGGTAGTTGTATCGTTCCAAGCAGAAACAGATATTTCTAATAAAGGAAAATGTGTTAAATAACCCCAGCCTAAAATTGTTAATTTTAATAATTTAGCCGTTGTAAAATTTTGAATATGAATTTCATTAAAAATAAAACCATAACCAAGTCTAAAACTATTAAAGGTTGCTTGATAACTACTGAACAGCCCAGAACTGTTTCTATATATCGCAGTATTATAAAAAGAGTTTGTATATGTATTGTTATTTGGTTGTAAAAAAACACTACCATCCGCTCCAGAATTTGAAAAATCATTAGAAACATTTAAATACATTTTATAAATCCTCCCATTAGCTGTTGCTATTCTTAATGGCTTTGAAGTATTGTTTGAAAAATTAATTATTGCTTTTTGACCAATTTGTAAATCATAATCGGAGGTGGCATTGGTTAAATCTACTATCGTTGGATAATTATCAACCCCTGTAAATCCACTACCTGTTGGTGAAATAATTTTTACATTTGCTAAATTACTATTACCAATTTCTAAAATATTAGAAGCATTTAATTTTATGATGCTTCTTTCCGTCCCATCACTGTCTTTTTGTTTAATTGCTGTGTTATTTACAAGCGGGGTATTAAACTGTTGTCCTGCTAAATTACTATCACCAATCTCTAAAATATTAGAGGCATTTATTTTTGCGATACTTCTTTCCGTTCCATTATTGTCTTTTTGAGTAATAGCCTGATTGTTATCAAGTCCTTGAATTTTGGAGTGAGTGCCGTCTTCTCGGTGTTGGGCTTTGAAACTTTCAATAAAATCATTCCAATGTTTTGCGGTAAAAAGAATTTCAACAATCGCCCCAGCCGAGTGAGCCTGTGCTGTTCCTTCAACCCCTCTTATGCAGTCTATTACATTTGAACCAGAAACAGTACCGATAATTACTTCTTTTTTATTTGGTGTTTTTGTGCCATTTACATCTACTCTATCAATTGTAAAAACATAAGTTTCACCGTTTGTCAGCCCTGATGATGAGGTTAAGGTAAAAGAGGTAGTTGTCGCATCAGGGATCGATGATGCTAGTGTTCCTGTCCAAACCTCTTTTGCTTTGTATAGTCCCATATTTTTAAATTAAACTTTTAATTAATTTTCCAGCTTGAAGGACTGCGTTTCAACATCGCAAATCCCCAAGCCTGCAAACCTAATAACTCAAAAACAGTATTTGCTGTGGTTGAGTAAATTTTAATTTGCAAGGCATATAGCTTTTTATTTACTTTTAAATATTTTTTAATAACATCGGCTACAAATACAGATGGAGTATCGTTGGTATCGGAGAAAAGCGTATCTGAAAAAAAGTCATCCCCCCAACCAGACGTGCCTAAAGTTGAGGAGACGGTGGCTGAAGCAAGCGTTAATATTTGTCCGTTTTTCGTAACTCCAACCACCTCAATAGTTAGCCCGCCTCTAAAGCTTCCTAACTCTAATATTACCTCTTTTATTTTAGCAATAACTCTATAGTCTTTGTCAATGGGAATAAGAGGGGAGGTGTAAAGTTGGTAAAAATAACTGCCAAAATCAGAAGTATAACTTTCTGACAACTCAACTAAACGGTTTCCCGTTGGTGGAACTATCAAAAAGTGGGTAACCCCGCTACTATCGGTGTACTCAAAAAAGTCTTTTGCCCCAAAATCCCAATACCAAGTCCAGTTGTTTCTTTCCATATCAAAAATAGCAATTTTATACTCATTTGAGCCTGTGGGAATTGAAAAATATATTCTTGGTGGATTGTAATATCCAACGATATTTTCTACATATTGAGAAGGGATGTTCTCATACTGATTTCTTATGGGAGCTGTCATATCATCATTTGACAAAACATTAAACATCTGTTGTTTATTTCTTAAAGCAAAAATTCCCTTTTTATTGGCAAAAAAGATGTTATCTAAAACTTTTACCACTGATTTTGCCCCGTCTGCCCCAACCGCCCCAACCAGTTTATAGGCAGCAGGGACAACGGCTGTCTCATCCCCAATTGTCACCGTTGTTAAGTCAACTTGAAAAATTGTTCCGTTTCCATCAGCCGACCTACATAAAACGGTAATAATTGGGTCTCCTTTACCAGTTCTGTAATGGGCAACGGCAACTGGTTTATTTTTCCCACCCAACTCTAAATCAATCCAAACCCCGCCATAAAAAGGGGAAAACGCTGGATTAGTAAAATATTGTCCAGTTCCTGTTGCATATACTCGATACTCATTATCAGGGTCGCCTGTTCCCCAAAGTCTGTTTTGCGAGATTTCCAAAGAGCCTAATTTTGGTCCACCAGTTGTGTTATCATCCGGTGTCTCAACATAAATGTTGGCAGGATAGGTGACGTTTCCGTAGTCGTTAAAATTAGTGTTTGTTGTTTCTGCGATTAAAACCTCTTCTTCATTAAATTGTCCCCAGTATATTAGATAACCATTAGCCCCAGGTATAGCCGTCCAAGATAAAGCAACATAATTTGAGGTGTCCCAATTATCTCTATGTTTATTAGTTGTGACATTTACCGATGGTGAAGGATTAGTATTTCCAATTCTGTTTATCGCAACAATTCTATAATAATTGTTATATGCGCCTGAGGTCAATCCTACCCGTGTCCCAGTTGGGGCAGAGGTTGGGTCGGGTAATGGGTTGTATCGTGTAAGAGTATTTCCATCATATACGGTTAGTCTTTCACAACTGTTTCCTATAAAAAGTTTTCCACCAATTTGAGCAAAGTAATATTTTTTTCCTGGAGTAAAAGTAATAGTGTTTGAAATTTTTGTCCAATTCCCACCATCGGTTGATTTGTAGGCATAGCCATCTGAAGCAATAGCAATAATTTCTCTTGTTCCTCCGTTGTCAAATTCGGTTGCTCCGTCTATATTAGCTGCTCCTGGGATTGGTTGTCCATAATATGCTCTTCCTGGTCTTGTCTTCCAAATCCCATCTTGCACTTGATAAAGATTTCTAATATCAGGTGAAAAAATAGGTTTTAAACGTCCAGGATTTATAAGGGTGTTTGAGCCACCCCTAAAGTTGTCAATTTTAATTGACCAAGTTTTAATATTTGTCTGTTGAGGTTTTGAAACTATCATCGCCCAAAAACAAAGCCGCCTTCGTAATCAAGCTCGGCTAAATTATAACTTTGATTGAATGGTTTTGTCTCATTTTCAATAATCATATAATCTAAAGCCTGCTTGGCTAAGGCTTGATATTGAGCCACTTTGTCATTTCGCAAATCCTGCTCATATAATTGCGCTAAAACCCAATAAACAATAAAATCAGGGTTTAACATCTCGGCAACGTCATTTGGGTTTGATAGTTTTTTGGCTTTTTTGTAGTAAGAGTAGTGAATGGTTCCGTTTACTGGATTAACAATATTAATTTTTTTAGATAAGCCGCCGCCTGTCTCATAAAAGAATTTAGAAGAACTATTTAATTTATCTATTTTTATCACATCGTCTGGTCTTTTATAAACATAGTAAGTTTTATTCCCATCTGCATCTTGAATATATAAAAAAGATGAGATAAAGCGATAATCGGACGGCACTGAATAAGTTGTGGTAGAAGAAGTTGCTGTTTTATCTCCATCTGTTGCATCAGATAAGTTTTTAAATAACTCTCTCCACCTAACGTTTTCTTGCTCCCAAACATCTATTGCTGCATTTACCAGTCCTTTTCTTAACTCATAATCCTCAGTCCCCTCGGCCGGGTAATCAATGTCCCCCTCGTATAAAAGATGGATTTTTTTTAAGATTTCGGATAGTGTCATATACAAAAAAAACAGGAGAACTTATCTCCTGTCTACCTCCCGTTTATTACGGGAAAGACTAACTTTTAATAAAATAATACACTTCTTTTTTTAACTTGTCAATATTTTTATTTTTGGCTTCTTTACCTTGCTTTTAATATTTTTTAAACTTATCTTGGCTATTTTTGGGCTAACTTTAATCTTTGATATTTTAACCGTCTTTGGTCTGATTCATATTTTTTTTGTTTTTGGTGGTTTAAGTGATATTCTTATTTTTTTTGTTTTTCCACCACCAAAGAAAAAGCCCTTTGTTCCCTCAATATTGCCATACTGGTCAAGGGATGGAAGTCCCAACTTTATTCTTTGAGTATTTTGCCACTCTCTTAAAGCATTTAAGTAGTCTTTTACTTCAGGATCACTCCAGTTTTTTTCCTCCATTTTCTTTTTAACACTTTCTGATGGTTGAGGCATAGTCATTGCTAACTTTTGTCCATCCTCTTGTATTGGGTTTCTTTTAAAATACTCCCCTCTTTTTTCAAATAAAACTTTTAGTTCTGGAAAAACATTGGTCATTGCTCTTCTTTCGGGTGAGCCCTCAGGTAATGTCTCATACCGCATATATTTTTTAGCCGTCTCATAATCAACTAAATATAACGGGTCTATTTCTTTGTTTAATTTTTGAGCCATTGCTATTTCAATTGCCTGCTTGGCTTTAAAAACTTTAGGATAGGTTAAATAAATTTGATATTTTAAAATCCGTCTGTTTGGGTCTTGAGGGTCTTTCTCATCTATTTTTGGGATTGAGTTATAGGCTGCTTTTTCTTTTGCGTTAAGTTCTTTTAATACTTCATTTTGAAATTGAAAAAAGTATCTGGCATTTAATGATTTTTCGGTATAAAACCGTAAAGGAAGCTCCATTGCTCTTGAAAGTCTTTGATAGACTGGGTCATTTTGATTTCTTGGGTCAAGAATTTCTGCTATGTAAGGATGCTGGGTTTGGGTAAATAAATATTGGGCTATTTTTTTAGTAGCAGTTGGTAAATCATCCCCTTCATCATAAATAGGTTTTCCAAAATAATCAGAGTTCATCGCAATATCACCAATAGTTTTTAATCCAATAGAAGCGGCAGTTGAAACAACATCCCCAACCGCTCCTTTTACGTCTCCTTTTGCCAATCTCAAAACCGCTCTTACCCCTGCTCTTGGTAAAGTCAAAACACTTGGTCCAATTGGAATACCAATTACCGTCTTATCATTTTCATTTCCTGTTATTTTTGAAACTGGGATTAAAAGTTTATCCTCTGTCCCTGGCGGATTTTCGGCTAATCCTCTTCCATTTAACATTCTATTTAACTTATCGTATGCTAAATAAGTTAAAACTGTACCAATGATAAAACGAGTGTTGTAGATATTTTCTGGAGATAATGGGTTTTTTAAGGCTTTGATATTGTTTATCATAAAATTTAAAACCGTTTCTCTATGTTTTGGTGCAAGAAAAACAGTTGTTATTAAATCCTCTACGTTTTTATCTCTTAAAACCTTTACCCCATAATCAACTACCCCATAAAAGTTTTTAGTTGCTTTTGCAGCAATATCGGCGGCCAACTCTTCATTATAGCCTTTTTTAATTAACTCCCTTCTCATTCTTGAAAAAAAATCAATTTGAAGTATTGGGGCAAATCTTTTGAAGGTTGGGTCATTAACCAAAGCGTGCCACACACCACCTATTCCTTCTTTTTTAAAAATCTCCCCTATATTTCTTACTCCAGTAAGTTCTTCTAAACTTAATGAGGTTGATAACTCTATTCCTCTTTTTTGCATTGCTAAAATATTATCTATATTCTTTTGAAAATATCTGTTAGCCCATTCCTTTTTCATTGAGTACAAGACTGCTTTTAAGGCATGAATAGGTCTTCCCGCCATTAACTCTTTTATCACCTGCCCAAAGGTCCAAGCGTTTAATGGCGTTCCTGGTATACCACCGGATAACTTTATATCCTGCCATATAGACATTATTTTTGCTAATAAAGAAAAAGGTCTTGGTCCTTGCTCGCCAAAGGCTCGCCTTAAAACTGCGGCTACTTCAGGTGGAGCATAATACACTCCTTCTCTTATTTTATTTTCCCCAATAATTTTTGGTTTTGGCTCAATTCCCGAAACGGTTATTGGTTCAAAGCCAGGAATTTTTTTTGCCACCAAAAAGCCTTCTTTTTCCAAATCCCTCAAAAGCCTTATTTTCTCAATTGTTTGTTTTAGTTTCGATGTATAATCAGCAATAATTTGAGCTGGGTGAGTGTATTTTGGTTTAAGTCCCATTTTTATCCCTTCCTCATACGTTGGCAAAACTCTTTCATTGGCAAATTTAAACTTGGTTTTAAACTGTTTATAAAGTTGAGCAACTTCCTCTTGTGGTCTGTCCCAAATATGGGTTAAGTAGTTTTTTACATAGTTCATATCAATCCCTTCTTTTTGGGCTAGGTTATATAGTTGGTCATAAACCTCTCTTACTTCTTTTAAATATGGTTCTAATTTTTTTGGAGCGTTTTTTGGGTTTTCAATAAACTTAATCGCATCTTCTGGTGATATATCTTTTGGTAAATCCTTAAATTTTAACCCTATCTTTATTCCTTCTGTTTTTGCGGCGTTGATGTTGTTTAGGGCTTGAATAAGCCTTTGTTTAAATCTATCAAGATTTAAAGCCACGTTAATATTTGCTTTATCGCCTACTCCCCCTTGTCCTAAATTTAAAGGTTCAGGAGGTGGGGGTGGTTTTGGTGGCTCACTTTGAAGTTTTTTCATATCATCTTCCAATCCCTTTAAAAACTCATCTGTTTGTGGCTTTGTTGCGCTTTTTATTTTAATTTTTCCCACCTCTCCCCTACTCTCCCCTACTGGTGAAGTTTTGGGTGGGGGAGTGGTTTGTCCTTTTATCTTAACCTCTTTCCCCTGTTTTGCTAATTCCTCCAAGATTGCCTGTCCTTCCTCGGCTGTAATACGACCTTGTTTGACTGCTTGTGATACCATTCTTAAGTTTTCTTTTTCAACTGGCTTTAGCGGTGTTGTTAAAGCAAAAACTGGACTGGAGTATGCTTTAAATCTTATATCTTCCAATTCTTTTTTTGATATTTTTCCTTTTTTAAAATCTTCCTCCGCTTTTGCTAATTCATTAAGGTTAGCAATAAGACCAGTTGGAAAAAGTTGTTTTTCCTCTGGATTGTAAATAAACTGATTATAAAACCATTTTAAAATAGGATTTTTAGGCGTGGCATTTTTAAGCAAAGCATCAGCGTAGTTTTTATTAGTTAAAAAGTCTACTGTTCTTTGAATTGGTTGTGTTATTTCTGGTGAGATATTCGGAGTAAATCCTTTCAAAAATGTTTCTCTTGTTTGCGGGTTTGATAGCAAAGAAATATTTTGTTTTAAATTTGATATCGGCTGGCTAATTTGCTGTGGTATTTGCGGTGTAAAACCCCTAAACCAATCCGTTCTTGTTTGGGGATTAGCAATCATTTCGATATTGGTTTTTATATTAGACAAGCCTGTATTTATAGCCTGTGGAATATTAGTCAAAGTATTAGCCAGCTGATAATTTTGAGGCTGTGATGCCCAGTTTGTTATTGCTTGTTTTATCGGCTGTAATGTTGGTTTTCCTTGCTGAAAAAATCCCTCATCATCAGTAAATTTGGCTTTAAAATCAGAAATGGCTTTTTTTAGCCTTTTTATTAGCTCGTCCATATTTATTTTTTTATTGAGCTAATCCCAATCTTTTTCTAATTTGCTGGATTAAAACTGGATTATAAAATTCGTATGAGGCTTGAGGCTGTCCTTGCAATCCTCGCAAAGCATCATAGGTTAACTCTACTGGATTAAAGCTTGCTGACTGGGATAGCTGAATTTTAAAATTTTGTAATTGAGAAATTCTATCCCTAACCCATTGATCAAGCCACATTATATGCTGATTGGCTGTTTTCTCATAGTAGTCTGCCATTTGTAAAGCATTTTGTAGCAAGGCGTAATCGAGATTATTTAAAGCATTCATTTTGTCAATCGGAGCTTTTGCTTTTGCTTGTTCTATTTGAAATTTAAGGTCGTTGTAAATTCTACCAATCTCTGCCATTTTTTCTGCTCTCCATTGCTCTATCTGTGGTTTTTGAGTGTCATATGTTTTTTGAACATCTATCATTTTTCTATCAAGTTCTGCCAACTGTTCATTAGCTCCTTTAATTATTTGTGCTTGTGCTCTTGAGCCTTGTTTGGCTAAAGCATAAGGGGCAATAACTTGGGCGGCGGATGAAGAACCAGCCCCCATCGCCCCAAGCTGCATACCAGTTGCCTTTATTAAATTTCTTAAGTTTTGAGCAATTTCTTCCAAACCCGCTTGTTTTCTTGCTTCAACATCTTGTCTATAAGTTTGAAGTTGTTGTTCAGCTGCTTGTTTTTCGGTTCCTAACTGATTAAGCATACTTTCAAACTGTTGACCAATATATCCTTCCTGTTCCTGTCGCATTTGAGGGATAAAACCAGAAAGTCTATCAAGATAAGCTAAATACTGATTAAATCCACTTTCAATATTGGAGCGAATTCGGTTGGCATAATCATCCCCTCCTCCACCCGCACCTTCTCTTATTAAATAATAACCAGGGGGTAAATTATTTACATCCCAACCTTTTGCCAAAGCTTCTGATGCGGTTATTCCTCTTGCTCCACCACCACCGCCTCCACCACCTGTGTTTCCACTTGTGTTGGTTGGTTGGGTGGTTGTTGTTTTTTGAGTGGTTGGTTTTGATTGGGTGGTTGATTGAGTAGTCTGTTTTAATTGGCTGGTTGGTTGTGGTTGAGAAAATAAATTTACAAATTGCTGTGGGGTTAAATTAGGGTCAAATGCTTTATTTAAAGTTGGATTATAGTTATAATTGCCTGGGGTTGGTAAATTTGGAATTAAATCAGAACCGCCTTGTCCAGTTCTAACTTGATTTGAAACATCCGATATCTTTTCAGTAATGCCAAAATCTGGCAGTCTAAAACTTCCAATTCCCCAAGCACCAGGATGAATGTTGAATAATGGCATAGTATTATTTTTAAACAATAAAAAACTAATAATTAAAATTAGAAAAAGTTTTTTCATTTTTTAGCAAAAATTTTACTCTTTTAATTTTTCCAATTCTTTTATTGCGATTTTAAGAAAGCCTATTCTGTTTGCTATTTTTTTGCTTTTTTCTTGAAAAAAAGCTCTTTCAAGCGTTCGGTAAAAGGCTATGGAGGAAGTTAAAGCCTCCATAATTAGCGCCTTCCCTTTTAGCTCTTTTTTTTCTTTATCTTCCATATCAAAATCAAACTATATCAAACTTATAACTTTATAAACTTTTAGCAATTCTTTTTTTTTGCTTTTTTCCAAAAAACCGCTGCCGCAACTTTCTCTCCCACTTTTTTTGAACGATATTTTTTGGCGGCTTTTTTGGCTATTTTTTCAAACATTCCTGTTTTGTAATTTCTACCCAGTTTCTTAACCATTGCTAAACCTCTTTTACCTTTTGGTTTCATTTTTTTTACCATATTTTTAAAGTAAAACTCATAAAAAAAAGGCAACCTCAAACAGACAATAACTTGCCTGCTTTTTGGTTGCCTTTTGAAAAGGAAAACCTATATATAAATATACGAAAATAACTTATGGTTGTCAAGGGGATTTTTTTATGGTATGCTTATAGAGTGGAAAAAGCAATACACTGCGATGGTAGTTTAATTACTAATCCTTTCTTTTTTAAAGTTGGGCATCCTCGTGGAAGAGCAACAGCTAAAATTAACTTTTCTCCAAATGAAAGAATAATACTTTCCCTTGATAGTGATGATAATACTAATAATGAGGCTGAACTATTTGCTTTGTTTGTTGCTGTTGTTGAGGCATATAAAAAAGGAATAAAAACAATTTATTCGGATAGTAAACTTATGGTTGGAATTGCTATGGAAAATTATAAAGTGAAAGAGGAAAGATTGAGACTGACTGCTTTAATTATTAAAAGACTGGTAAAAGAGTATCAAATAGAAGTAAAATGGTGTCCTCGTGAAAAACTTTGGGCTACTTAATTATTTTAATATAACGTCGTAAAATGATGTTAAAATTAGCCTCAATTTTACATTAAACGACGTGTATATTATGCCTCCCCCTTCCCCCTCTTACTCTACTCTCCCGTTGCTTGACGCCCTTGGCTTCCCTCGATCTATCCTCCGCAAGCAGGTTGTTGACACCTCCCTACAATCCTACCTTATTTCTCCCTATCGCTACCCCATCTCTCCTCTGTTTCCTGGCACGAGGAGTGTGCTTGGGTTTTTCACTTATTCAAAAGTATTTTTACTTTTCATCTTGCGTCTGGATGAGTCTCGGTCGCCCTCCCAATTGTTAAGCCGTTTTTATTCGCAAACCTTATTACTAAGGGAAACGGAAAGGCTGGGAGTACCTCCGCTGCCACACTTTTCAAATTAAAAAAATCGTAATCAAAAAAATAATAGCAAAAATAATTATAAAAATCAAGAATCAATTATTTTAGATGCGGATAATTAAATAAAAAATCTTCATCAATTAAGGCCTGGATTGATAAAACATCCACTCTTAATTTATCAGCAATCATTTGATAATTTAAAGCCCCATTTTGCCAAGCTTCTTTTAATACCTCTCTTATTTCATTTCTTTTTTTCTTTGCCTCTTTATCATTTTCAGCCCATTTATATGTATGGGCCCCTCCTTCTTCGGTAAGTGAAATATTTAAAAGCGCTGGTCTTGAAATCATTATTTCATTTACTTTCATTATTGCCTCATTTAAAGTTAAAGCCTTTTTTTCTTCCTGTTTTTTATTCTCCATATGGTATCACCTCCTTTCTAACAAACAAATCTGCTTCTTTTTTCGAAATCCTTGCCCTTGCTTTAATTTGATTTTCAATAAAATGTCTTGAGCGAGCATATTCTTTTACCTTTCTTTCAATCTCTTTAAATTTTATCATATCTTTTCTTTTTAAGGCATCAATTAAAGCAACCCTCATTCTCTCTAAAAACGGGTCTTTCATTTGCTCATATACTGCCTCCAGTATCGCTTTTCTATGAATTTTTCCTTCCGTTGTTTTTGCTTTTGAAACCCCCTTTTCAAGAGAGGCTAAATCTAAATCTCTAGTTGTTTTTCTCATAAGAATTTGCTTCTGGAGGGTAGAAAACTACCCTCCAACTGGCAAAATCTTATGCTGATGCGGCTGTTTTAACGTTTATAACCCACTCAGAAATCAAAACCTTAGCAACGTAAGAACCAGCCCAGGAGATAACCGAGTATCTATCAGCTGCGTTTGAGGTGTCGTGCTCGTTTGGGGTTTTGATGTAAAGCTTTGGCACGTCTCCAGCCAAATTATATTTAGCAAAAGCAAAAGCACCGTGGATAAAGTTGGAGTAAACAACCACGGTTGAGTTTTCAGATTTCTGGTTAGTTACGTTTACAAATCTTACCCCATGCAAAGCACCCACCTCTCCTCTGTAAAGTTTTTTTACATCGGAGTATGTTGCAGCATTTACCCAAGTTGTATCGCCTGTTAAATCAAACTCGGTGGCTGGCCCAATTTTACCAATGAAGAATCCATCTGGGTGCTTTATAGCTTTGTTTGTTTTAAGGGTTCTAACAGCTTTTTTTACTTCATTAACTGTTAAGATATCAGAAGCGGTAATATTAGACAAACTGGTTTTGCCGCCAGCCAACTGCACGGTTGCTCCAGTAAATAAAGCCTCCCTATCTAAAGTATCAATGGTTTCGCCCATATTCTGCCCAAGAAGTTCAATCTTTTCAACTGCGTCCTCATCAACAGAGGTTAATTTCAAAAGTTTACTGATTTTTATAGAGCTTCCATACTCTTGTAAAGTAGCAGTCACTTGCGTTGAGCTAATGTTAACCTCTGCTGGGTTGTTTCCTTCAGTAAGCGGTGTCGTTGCTGGTGGTAAAGGAGCGTATCTGTTCCACTGAATCGTTTTACCCTTCCCTTTTGGGTGGGTGTTTTTCTGAGCTCCCTCACCATGTAAAAGCTCGTATTTACCTCTTTCTAAAAATTTACTTTCATAATACGTCATTATCTCTCCAGGTAGCGTTGAGGTTGTCTGAACTGCCATATTATTTTTTCACCCCCTTTCCTTGAAACTTTTAACTTTTAATTAGCTTTTTTTCAAGGATGGATGCCACTTTGCCAGGATTTTCCCAAAGATTTTTTCTCAATTCCTCTATGGGAACCTCCTGCTCTTGTGGTTGCAGCGAGGGTGAAACTGCCGAACTGCTAATTTGGTCAGTTAATCTTTGTGCCACCTGGCCCGATAACTTTTGTTTTAATCTTTCAAACTTTTGCTTTACCAACTCATACGCTTCTTTTGGTCTAACTGCTCCAATAAAGACTTTTTGTCCATCTAGACCTAAAATAAAGCTGTTTTTTTCGTATAACTCTTTTACTTCATTGGCAAAATCCTCATCTTCCATCATTGGAAGTTTTTTTACTTCTTCCAACTCGTCAAGATGAGACTGCATTGCTTGAACATACTCTTGCCTCTTTTGCCTCATTTCCAACTCCTTCCTTACCTCGTTTTTAATCTGCTCTCGCAAAGCCTGCTCTCTTAAAGCAATTCTTTGCTCAAGCTCATCAGGTGATATCTCTGTCTCACCTGGTTGTAAAATCGGTGGCACTTGCGGATTTTCTTCTTGCAAAAACTCTGGTGGAATTTCCGCTCTTTGGACTAACTCGCTTTCTTTTCTTTTTTGATTTAAAACCTCCAAAAGACTTTCAATCCCTTGCTTTTTCTTTTCTAAATCTTCCACTCTTTTTTCCAGTCTTGATTTCTTTGGTTCGACTTCTTCACCCTCTTTTTGTAAAGGTTCTTGTAATGTTTCTTCTTTTTTCGATTGTGTTTCGGTTTCAACTTGAGGTTTTTTTGTTTCCTCTGGCGAGGAGGTGGTGGCAACCTCTTCCACCTTTTTTTCTTCGTCTGCCATATGTTTTAAGTTTTAATTTTTAACTGACCATTTAAGGATTGGTCGGCCGCTCCCTTGTTCTTTTAAAGAACAAGAAAAAAGTCTTTATTATTTAAAGACTTCTTTTTTGTCCTTTAAAATTGGGTTTCCCTCTTCATCAACCCCCACTAACACTTTATTTATCCCAACATAAAAGCCGTGTCTAAATTTACAGCTTTTACACACAAGCCATATTCCTTTTTGAACCCACCGATGTTTTAAAAGCGCCTGTTTTTTAGCCTCCGCTCTTATCTCATCTAAATCAAACTCTTTAATCGTTTCCCAATTCTCCAATTTTTCCTCCTGCTTTTTTGGCTTCATTTATTGTTTCTGGTAAATTTATCATTTGTCTTAGTTGATAAATAGCAAATGAGATTATTAAATACTTCATTCCAATCCTGTCTGGCGTATCATTAATATCAACCAAAGATGTTTTGCTTTCTGGGTCAACCAAATTTTTCAAAAACTCTATTCTTTTTTCAACCAGCTCTTTAAACTTTTCAAAACTCTTATTACCAAGCAAATTTAATACCTCTTCATCTTCTTTTTCCGCTTTTTCAACCACTTCCTCATAACTTGCGTCTTTTACCTTATTAATAAAATCAGCAACCGTCCAAGTTGCCACCGGTGGTACTGCCTGTTGCCCTTTTAGCATATTTATCTTGCAATAACTTCATAAAACAATCTTTTTTGGTCTTCTGGTAAATTAGCAACTAAAGGATTTTCTTCAAATTGTAAATTTTCAATTTGTTGCGAGGGTTGTGAGATTGCCTCTTGTGGTTGCGAAAGTATTTCTTTTGGTACTTCTTTTATAATTTTATCATATTCTTCAATTCCTGCTGTTTGAATCAATCTTTTTACAAACTCGGCAAAATCAATCTCAACTGAACCATACCTGGCCTTCCCCTGTTGGGCTACTTGCTCTAAAAAGCCAGGCAGTCTTAGGAAAAATCCTAAAATAGAAGTTAGGTTTTGATTTTCAACCACCTCATCCTGTTTCATTGTCGATGATGCGTCGATAAAGAATTTAACTGATAAGTTTTTAATATCTTTGTTTTTAATCCTAATTTTTCCACCTTCTTTGCTTTCATACAACTCTAAAATATCAGGATAATTTTTTTTTATCATCTTAAACTCATCACCAAAAATATCAAACTCAATATCAGCCTCTTGTTTGTGGGTCAAAAGGTCTAAAAACCTATCGTAAATCTCAGTAATTGCTTGCTCCAGCATCTTTCTATCAAATGAAGTGTTTAAGGATATAAACATCTGTTGCATTCGCAAAGCCTCTGGTGTTTTTCCCTGTGCTGGTTCGATTGAGGAAGAAATAGTTGTGTCAGTTGTGCCAAGAGAAGAAAGCAGTGCTCCTTTTAAAACTCCATATAAAGCGTTAAAGGTTTGAAGCGGGGCTGGTGAGAAATGCTCTTGAACGATGGCGTTTGGATTAGGATTTTTCAAAACCCATACTGCACCAGGTGATAAAGAAAAAGATGGCATATGAACGTCTGTTGGGTAAATTTTAGTTGGAGGATAAAGATGTTTTTTTAAGGCATCCAACGATAGGTTAATAGTTGAGTTTAGTGCTTTTTGCTGGCTGATGTTTCTGTCATATTCCGAAATTCCAAAATAACTATCAAGAGTGGGATAACACACCTTTGAGACAATTGGCAGTTTTTTATTTTGATGGGGGTTGTCTATGTCTCTCAATATAACTTTTGCTTGTCTTGAAAAAGTAATCCAGCGTTTTGGGGTATACAAAGTAATTAACTCATACTGGTCTTTGTATAAATCACTGTCTTCTCTTTCTTTTAATGTTGACGTTTCTCTCTCATCTGTTTTATTCTTTTTTCCTTCTTCAAGGACTTTATCAATGTTTTTCCAAAATTTTAATCCTTTTCTTCTTTTTAAAAAATCTTCTGAAACGTATGATATAACAAAATAACGAGACATATCATTAACTGAAATAACGCCAGGTTCAGGTATCCCTAACTTTGGTGGGATTAAGAAAAAGTCTGGTCCCGTGTATTCTTCTTTTACCACCCAGTCAACTAAAACATCTATTTTCCCATAAATTAGCGATAAAAACTCCATCAACCAAAATTTTGTGTAAATATCAGCCTGTGAGTTGGCATTGGGAATAATATAGTGGTCTAAAATTAAGTTTAAAAAAATTCCTTTTCCTTTATCCTCTTTTGACAAAACCCTAACCGCACCAGTTGGCATCTTTGCCATCACTTGATTGGCTCGTCTTATTAAAGCCGTCATTAAAGTTTGGTCTAACACTTGTGATTTTAAAATTTCTTTACCACTATCGACTATTTCATTTTTCAAAAACCTTTCTTTTTCATCAAATGAAGAAAATATTTTGGAGTAAGCCTGTCTGTCGATTTCAAATTGTTTTATGAGTTTCTCGGTGTCCATATACAAAAAAAACCACGCTTTTAGTTGTGCGTGGTGCGGGGTGTAGTCACAAAGACTACACCTAACCTAATAAAAATGTATCAAAACATTTTTTACTTGTCAAGGGGAATATATTTTTTCATAAAAACTATCCCAGTAAATTCCTGTAATATAACCTCCTTTTAAGTCAACTAAAAAATGAAGTTTGCAGTTTTGTTTGTTTTTTTTGGCTGTTGCTATTTTCTCTGCCAAGTCTTTTATTGCCCTTTGCTGGTCTTCTTCCGATTTTCCGTATGTAATTGTTTTCCATCCTTTAAACTCTGCTTTCTTTATGGATTTTCGATGGATATTGAGCTTTAAGTTGAATACTCCATACTCTACCCCATATGATATGGCTAATAAATCAAGGATAAACTTTTTTGTTTCAACTGGGACGTTTTTTAAAATTTCAAAAATTTTGTCGTCCATATTAATAAAATCCCTGCTCGTCAAATAACTTTTTATGTAAATCTTCCAAGTGCTCAAAATATTCCTGTGCTTTCTTTTCTGAAACTGGTTCTTTGGCAAATAAAGAGACTTGGTATGAAATAGCCAACGCCATAACCAAATCATCTTTTGCTCCCTTATCCGCCTGCGCTTTCCAAAAGGAGGAGGTTTGAACAACAACAAATGAATACAACTCGTTTATAGTCTCTTTGTCATAAATTCTTATGACTTTTTTATCAATCGCCTGCTTTAAATCTTGAAGCATCTTTGGTCTTGTTGATGATGAGGTTGACCAGCCGTATTGAACTGCCTCTGGTGGATCTTCTCGTCCAAATGTAGGCATCTTGAATAGGTCATATTTATTAAATCTATTCATTGCCAAAAGCCTATCCATCTCAAAAGCACCACCGTTGTTTCTTTCATACGAAACCACTGGCTTTATTCCTGTTTTGTCATATATTTTTTCTAAAACTGGAACTAAAAGATTAGTAAATTCGGTTGTTATTATTGGTGAGTGATAAACTAAAGGAACATCTAACTTTGTTTTTGAAAGAAACTGGGCAGCAGTATAATCACCGCCACCAGCAGCGGTATCAACACCAACGACTATAAACTCACCCCGCTCTATCGGTCGGTATTGTTTAAACATAGTTTAAATCATTTTTAATTGGCTCTTTAAAGTTTTCCAAATACCATTTTAGCGCTTGCTTGTCAAAATAGTTTTGTCCGCTTGAGATAAACGCCTCAATGTCTGTTTCGGGGTATTCTTGAGAAAAAAACTCTTTTAATTCAAGTTTTTTTTGATTTAAAAAGTCTTGAGAATAAAAATCAGAGGCTTTATAAAACAAAGGGTTAAATGGTCGCTCCCCTCTTTTACACTCCTCCCAAAATGTTTTGAAAAAATTGAAGCCGTTGGCTGTTGTCTCGATAAATATTTTTCCATCTGGGACTACTGCCTGTAAAGCAGAGCGCAAGATTGCTTCTGGGTCTTGGTAGAAGGAAAATTCTGATAAATGAAGTCCTGTAAGACTTTTGCTTCTTCCAACCTCTTTATTCTCTGCTGTTCCTATTTTATAGGTTGAGTTTATTGCTTCATTATAAAGCTCATACTTTGAGTTGTATTTTAAATCCAATTTTACTTGGTTTATTTCCTTAAATGACTTTATGTAAAACTTCACTCTTGCTAATAAATCTTCAGCATTGTCTGATTTATCAGCTATAACCATAGAGTATGAGTTGTCTTTGAGAAGAAAGTCTGTTGTGAAAATAGCAAGAATTATTGAGGAAAATCCTAACTGTCTTGGTTTTAAAACAACATCACGTCCTGTGGCTTTGTTTAAAATGAAATCTTCTTGTATTCTCCAGTGATTTTTTTCCTCATAAAATCTTTTAACCGTCCCATCTTTTGCGACAATCATAAAATTGTCTTTGATGAAGTTTACATATATGTGTGCTTTTTCTTTAAAGCTCGCCATATTTTTGTTTGAGTTGGGTGAAAATAGTTTGATTGACTACAAGCGGGGTTTGAGGTTTTTGTAATTCTCTTACAGTTTTATAGAGTCCAACTAACTCAAAAAATTTTGCTTTTCCAATCTTTTCCTTCATTTTTTTATAGGCAAGTTGGGCTAATTCAAAGTCTTGTTCAAGGTAAATTTTTTTTATCGCATCCGCAAATTGTCCCCACTCTTCATTTAATTCTTTTTTCTGATAACGCAATACAGTATCTTTATCTATTCCCATTATTTCGGCAATTTTACGAATAGAAAAACCTAATTCTTTGTAGGCGTGGGCGATAGCTTCCTTTACTGGTTTTGGTAGATTTTTAATTTCTTCCTTCGTCATATATGTCAATATTAACTTTTACTAAAGTATCTGGTGGCAGTTTTCCTAAATCTAATATTTTACTATCATCGGTTATAAGTTTAATGGAGTATTGATTATCAAGAGAAACCAACTTTTGCTGTTTTACTTCTTTGATTTCGGCAATAAAAGAGAGCATCATATAAAAAACTATAACAAAGTATATCGTAGTTGTCAAGAAAAAAAAATTTCTTCCACTACAATCCTCATACCTTTCAAAAATCCAATTTCTCCTTTATGGGAAAATTTTAATTCTTCTGAAGAATAATGTGAGGCGGGGATAAGTATTTCTTCAAAAATCTTTAAAAATTCATTTAAATATTTACGCTTTATAAAAACTATTTTTGCCTGATAAAAAAATTTAGTAAAGCATTTTGTTTGATGAATTGAGAGAGCTTTTTTATTTTTGAATTTTTTAGAACAATAAAAACATTTCGTTGAAATATATTTTAGGAGTTTTCTTTTATAATAACCTTTCATCTTTATTTTTAGCAACAAATTTTGCTACTAAATAGCCGTCTTCTTTGTTTTCTGAATTATATTGAAGAAACCATTTAATATCATATTTTTTTAAAATTTCTTCCGCCATTTCCTCTATGATTGAATCGAAGGCTTCGAGGATTTTTTTAGAAATACTTTCTTTTAAAATTTCTTTTAATTTAATTTTTGCTCTTTTCTCATAAAATTCCTTCATTTCTGTGCTAAGTCCAAATGGCGAATTAAAATCTATTTTCATTTTAATTTATTAAAGCATAAAATCTCTTTTTTTTCAACTTTATTTAATTTTAGCCCATTGTAAAAATATAAATAAAATACCCCTTGACAAATTAGATAAGATGTGTTTATAATTAAATTAGTTATAAGTTAAAATTAAAAAAATATGAAAAAAAACAAATTCATGAGTAAGTTCGATTGGAGAGGTCTAGATCTGCGGGAGGAAGACCTCCGCAATATGGACTTAGAATTTGTCGACCTTCGGGGGGCAGACCTCCGAGGGGTCGACTTAAGCGGTTTAGACCTTCGGGGGATGGATTTCACTTTGGCCAACCTCGAAGGGGCTAAACTTATTTTCACAAACCTCGAAGGGGCCTGCTTCTGGCGAGCCAACCTTCGAGGGGCAATCCTAAGGTTGGCCAACCTTAAGGTCGCTGACCTTAGGGAAGCCAACCTTGAGGAAGCAGACCTAACTCATGCAGACCTCTGGGGTGCAAACCTCAGGGGGGCGAACTTTTTCGGAATAAGATTGAATTATAAACAAGAAAAAGAATTTATAAGGGGGCTGGGTATTAGATTTTCAGCCCCTTAAACAAAGGCGCTCCCATAACGGGAGCGCTTTTTTTGGGTGTTTTTTGTTTTTTAATTGAAAAAAATAAAAAAGTTTGGTATAGTTAAAACATCACCGCTCGCTGGGGTGCGACGAGTAATTGTTTTCTTCTTTATCCCTGCTCGGCCCTGTCTGAAAAAGGCAGGGAGGGATAAAAAAGGAAGCAATTTCGTATACAATTTATATACGAAAAATTTTGAAAGTAACAAAAAATAAAAAAAGTGTTACTATTCATTAAAAAAAGAGGCCCGCTACAGATTTGCTTGACAAATGGAGTAATTTGTGATATAGTGATTTAATTAACAATTGAATAATAAATATGGGAGAACTTCAAAAAGAAGCAAAAGCAAAAATCTTAAAATCCATTCTTAATAAAATATCAGACACTTCATTAACTTTTAACCAAATAAATAATAAACTACCACTTCAACGGGCTATTAATGAAGGAAGATTAGACGAAATTATTGCAATATATGAACAATTGGTTTTAGACCTTTATTATTATTTAAAATCAACCGAATATGGAAGAACAGAAAAAAAATCCACAACCCGATAATGGTTGGATAAAACTACATAGAAAAATTATAAATACCTCTTGGTATTACAAAAGAAGCACCGTTGTCCATTTATTTATTCATCTTTTAATTAAAGCAAATCATCAAGAAAATAAATTTTTTTGGAACGGAAAAGAAATAACAATTAAAAGAGGTGAATTTATAACTGGATTGAACAAACTTTCAGAAGAGACTGGTATATCAATCCAATCAATCCGCACTGCCCTCACTATCCTAAAATCAACAAACACAATAACAATCAAATCAACAAACAAGTTTAGTATAATTCAGATTGTCAATTACGACCAATATCAAAGTGAAGAGAAAAAACTAACAAGCAAACTAACAAGCAAAGTAACAAACAATCAACAAACAACTAACAAACAACTAACAACAAACAAGAATGATAAGAATGATAAGAATGAAAGGAATATATATATATTAGAGAGAGAGTATACCTCCATCAATTATTTAATTAAAATTCCACAAGAAGACTTATACGAATTCTACTCCATCTATCAAGCGTCAAAAGAAGAAATTATAAGGAAAGCTGAACAGCTTTATAACTACTGCCAAGCACACGGAAAAAGGTATAAAAACTATAAGGCGTTTTTAAGAAATGCTTTAGAGAGAGATTTTAAAAGAAGACCGCAAAGATTAACAATTGAAAAAACCGGTGTTTCATTAAGAGAAATATATGAAGCACGACAAAGAGAGAAAGGAGGTGGGCAAAATGGGTGATTTTCAATCGTTAAAAGAAATATTTGAGGCAAGGCAAAGAGAAAAGGAGGCAGAACCAAAGCAAGTAGTTGAAACACCAAAGACAAAAAGAGAAAAACTTTTTTTTAAGTTAAAAGAAAGAGTAAAAGAATTAGATAAAGAAAAGATCAAAAAGTTGTTTATAGAAAAGGTGAATCAAGATAAAGTAGAAAGAAGAAAAATAAAATTTCAAGAACAGGATGCTGATTTATTTATTTTTAATATTTATAAAGAAAATGGTTTTGAGGTTGAAATAGATTTAGTAGAGTTAGATGTTTTAACATTTTTTGCCA